>ENA-UOOK01002221-UOOK01002221.1-fermentation-metagenome-genome-assembly--contig:-NODE-2221-length-24301-cov-5.889136_pt1 | contig 24301 bp, 25 predicted proteins | sample MGYA00245777_ERZ724023 | MGnify/ENA primary metagenome ERZ724023 (study PRJEB28704, sample SAMN03018312) | fermentation metagenome | biome: anthropogenic terrestrial biome; feature: soil; material...
TACCAGCAGTTCCTTGTTCGATCCTATAATACTATCCAAATAGTACTGCGCGGTTCCGTGTTTGTACTGCTCAACCATTTGTCCCCAGGTCCGTTCCTGGCGGTAGGCCGGAATGCCTTTTACAATTATGCCTACAGTCCGGTTATAACGTATCACCGGAAGAAAAACCAGTTCAAATAACCTTTCCCGAACATTAATTACTTCGCCGGCTATGGGTTTAGCTTTGCTCATAGAATCATGCAAGCTTGTACGAGGAATAAGCGAAACCAGTTCATCATAGAGCTCATTTTTAGAGTTGCACTTAAAAAAACGGAAACAAATATCATTAGCATAAATCAAGCGCAAGTTATCATTAAATACTACGATTCCTTCATAAGGGGTCTGCAATAGAGAATCCAGCTGGTTCTTCTCCATGCTATAACTGTTCCGAAGTATAGCATAGGCGGCAAACTTTCCCGGGGCTAGTTCTAGCAAACCCTTGATAACAACAACTTCGTCACCATTTATAAACTCTTTATCTTTTAACAGCCGCTGCTGATTATTAATCATAGCTTCTATATTAAGGTTGGGTTTGAGTGTATCCACGTGTTGGCCAATAATATCTTCTGCATCGATATGGTAGATTTTTTCTGCGTGTTCATTAAAAAATATAACTTGTAAAGAAGTGTCGGTAATCAAAATGCCCTCATCTATGTTTTGCAGAATAGGATAAAGAAGAAATTCTTTTGAGTGAAGCTCCAGATTTAAGGACAATTTTCCATTCACCTCTCCCTCTATCTTAACACAAACTTTACCACATAAAACAATTTTATTAGGGTTGTAATAATAATTAACCGTTAGCTATTTGAGCTGCTCTTTGCCGGGTAACTTCATTAATAATGGCATTTAAGGTAAGAGAGTCCAGGCTTCCGGTAGGGGGAAGTGATTTATCTCGTTGAAAGTTGCGAATAAACGTACTGTAATCGTCATTCTTAGTAGCACCCAGGCTCACCAGCATATCAACTATCTGTTGTTTTTCCTCACCGCTTAAAACCAGGTATCCCTGCTCGGTTGAAGTAGTTGCAGGTGGGACCACAGCAACTTTTTTTACCTCATTAGCAGTATTACTATTATCTTTACCCTCGGGATTAACAGCTTCGCTCTTAATGTTATCATTTTGCTTTTTCGAGTCTGGGGCTGAAGCCTGCTGCTGGGCGGGTTCTACCTGGCTCAGATTTTCCTGAATCTGTTTCTCAATATGATGGAAGTTACTTATAAAACCTATAGTTGCTCCCGTAATAACTGCAGCAGCTAATACCATAACAAGAAAGAAGAGATATTCTCTTTTCATAAATTATCCCTCCTAAGACTAATTTAACTTAATATTAAAATATTCGCAGTTTTTAAGCAAGGGAATCCTGGCCCTTGACTTATCAAAAGTATATTGTTTCAAGAAAAAATGGTAAAATCATAATAAGGGAAGGGGGCGTTTGAATGCCAGAAATAGCTAGATTTTATGGAATAATTATTAAGATGTTTTTTGCTGGCAATGAACACAATCCACCGCATTTTCATGCAATATATGGCGAATATGTTGGAGAATTTGACATTAGAACGCTGGATATGATAGAAGGGGATCTACCTAAGAAAGCTCAAGGTTTGATTCAGAAGTGGGGAAAAATGCATCAAGATGATTTAATGGAGATATGGAATAGTCAACAATTTAGAAAATTGCAGCCTTTGGAATAAAGGGGGGTGATCTATGTGAAAGTACCTAGAATTACAGATGTTAAGCCTTTAGAGGATATGAATCTAATGGTTACATTTGATAATAATTTCGAAAAAAAATATGATGTAAAAAGCCTACTTGATAAATATGCAGTGTTTGAAGAACTGAAGAATGAAGAAATTTTTAACTTGGTTCATGTCGAATGCGGTGGATTTGGCATTGCTTGGACCGATGAAATTGATCTTAGCCGGTATGAAATATGGCATAACGGCTCGCCTGCTTAACTGAACAGGGGGGCCTGCCATGCTATAATTCTAAAATCCATAAAGCAATAGAGAACAAGAGCAATAAGGGCAATAGCCAAAATAGTGAATAACATGCCTTCCAGCAACGATTTTAACATTCCTTTTTTCCACCTCTTTGACAGCTTTTTTACCACCTCGGCCTCTTGCAAATTCTGTTCCGCTTTGTTAATGCATAACGTATCGTCCATTTCCAGCAGCGCAGCTTTGCAGCTGTCACAATAAGCAAGATGTTCCTCAACCATCGTTTTGCTGTCATTACTGCAAACGCCATCGTGATACAATGGCAGCAAATCTTTAATGATCTCACAAGATACTTTCATTTCATTGCCTCCCGTAATTGTTTTTTGGCCCTGTAAAAAATTAGTCTTGCCCAACTATCGGTTTTACCGAATAACTCACCGATTTGAGAAAATGACAGTTCTCCGAATACCCGTAAGGTAAAGACCTCTTTGTATGGCTCATTCAGATTATGAAGCAGAATGTGTAATCGCCTTGCCGTTTCTTTGTCAAAGTAGTCTTTTTCCAAGTCTGATGCTGTATCTGGGAAATCTGCATCTATATCCAGAGTCATCCGCTTTTGTTTTTTGGAAAGTGAGAAATAAGTATTTTTAGCAATCTGACAAAGCCATACGTATAATTTGCAGCTTCCATTGAACTGATCTATATGCCGCAGGGCTTTAAAAAAAGTTTCCTGCGTAACCTCTTCCGCAATAGCCTCGTTCCTACATAGGATTAGCACATATTTATATACATCAGAAAAGTACTCTGTATATATTTCTCCGAACTCCGTCACTTTCTCACCTCCTGCCCATAAGACTAGTCTCGCATAAAAACGTTTCAAAGTTTTTATTTTCTTTTCGTCTTGTATCTTCCAGTTTACTTGTATCTTTGGATAACAGCCATATAACCCCATTGCGCAATCCCTCGCTGACCGTTTTGATTATGGGCAGCCGTTCTTCTACACTCGGCAAAGGCTGCGAGCAGGAGAATATACAGGCTATCATTGAGGGCACAGGCTACTTTCAAGCATATTCTTTCCGGGGCGAAGCTCCCGAAAATGGACGCGTTAAAACAGGAACGGCAACGTCTGACGGCAGAGAAAAGGCTGACTACAAGGAATACCGTGAGGCTTATGAAAATATTAGTAAATTCTCATGCTAAAAATCATAATTAGGGCGGATTGCTTTGATATAATGATAAAATACGGAGCAATGCTGGAAAGGAGCGTTATTCCATGAATGATAAAATTCTTGTCGTCGATGACGAACACGATATTGCAGACTTGATCGAAGTGTATTTGCAAAATGAAAACTATGTTGTTTATAAATTTTACTCTGCAAAAGATGCATTAGCCTGTATCGAAACAAAAGATCTTGACCTTGCTATTCTGGATATTATGATGCCGGAGGTAAACGGCTTTTCCCTTTGTCAGAAAATCCGTGCACAATATACTTTTCCGGTTATTATGCTGACGGCTAAAGACGAGGAAATCGACAAAATTACTGGCTTAACTTTAGGCGCTGACGACTATATTACGAAGCCGTTTCGTCCGCTTGAATTGCTTGCCAGAGTAAAAGCACAGCTGCGCCGGTACAAAAAGTACAATTCCACCAAAGAAGAAACAAATACAGGTTCGATTCTTTCTTATTCCGGTCTGGAACTCAATACGAAAACACATGAATGTCTACTGAATGAGAAGGCAATTAGTTTAACGCCTACGGAGTTTTCTATCCTCCGAATTCTATTGGAACGTAAAGGTACAGTAGTTAGTGCAGAAGAATTGTTCCATGAGATATGGAAAGATGAATATTATAGCAAAAGCAATAACACAATAACAGTTCATATCCGGCATTTGCGTGAAAAAATAGGCGATACCTCAGACGAACCGAAGTATATCAAGACGATATGGGGAGTGGGGTACAAAATTTAACTATCAGGGAAGCAAAAGGAACGTCGCCATGCTTCCTGGGAGGTGAAGTTTGAAAGAAATCTTTCATGACGTTTTGTGCCTCAAGAAAGGAATGGGTATAAGTCTGAAGAATGATACCATAGAAAAGAAGTTACGTATAAAGCTTTACATTACTTTGATACTTTATACATTGATTGGTTATGCCCTAACAATAGTATTTGACTATGGCTTTAGTCGATTTTCAAATGCGTTTTTTCCATGGCTTTACCTCAGAATTGACGTTATCTTTTTCCTATATCTTGTTATCGGCTTTTGCTGTATCTTCTATCATTATTGGAAAAAGCCATGGGGATATTTGCAGGAAGTCATAGATGCCAGCAAGACTGTGTATCAGCAAAATGACAGCACCATCGAATTATCTGAACCGCTCAAAAACATGGAAAAGCAGATGAACCAAATCAAAATGGCTGTTCTGTTAAGCCAACAGGCGGTCAGAGAGGCCGAAAGCAAAAAGAACGAATTGGTCATGTATCTGGCGCACGATATTCGGACGCCGCTGACCTCCGTAATCGGCTATCTAAGTTTGCTTGAAGAAGCGCCCGACATGCCGACCCCGCAAAAGGCAAAATATATAGGCACCGCGCTGAAAAATGCACAGCGGTTGGAAAAGCTCATCAACGAATTTTTTGAGATTACACGGTACAACACGCAGCAAATCAAGCTGACCAAAGAGAATGTGGATTTATACTATATGCTCGTGCAGTTGGTTGATGAATTTTATCCTGTCCTATCTGTCAAAGGAAATTCCGCCACACTTCACGCAGATGAAAATTTGACGGTTTATGCAGACTCCGAAAAGCTGGCCAGAGTGTTTAACAACATTCTGAAAAACGCTGTTCAATACAGTTATCCCCATACGGAAATCATTATTTCCGCAAAGACGGACAACGAAAACCTCGTTATTACATTTGAGAACCACGGGCAGACAATCCCACCTGACCAGCTACCTTCTATTTTTGAGAAATTCAATCGTTTAGATGAAGCTCGTAAATCAGACACAGGCGGGACGGGGACGGGACTTGGCTTGTCCATCGCGGAAGAAATCGTTCATTTACACGGCGGAGAAATCTCTGTTCAGAGTGAAAATGATAAGGTTACGTTTACCGTGTCGCTGCCAACTTTGTCTTAGGAAAATATCAATCGGATATTAGGATTTTCTTAGGAACTTATCCTGTTCATTTTAAAGTTTGCAATGTCCTGGTTCAGTACAATAAATACTGAACCAGGACATTTGTCTTTGTAATAAAAGAATAAGGAGAACTGACATGGAACTGACAACCATACACCTTAGTAAACAGTTTAAGGATAAAACCGCTGTTGATGATGTCTGTCTGAATCTTACGCCGGGCGTATGGGGTCTGCTTGGAGCCAACGGAGCCGGCAAGACTACGCTCATGCGGATGATCGCAGACATTTTGAAATCAAGCAGCGGAAAAATCCTTTATGACGGTAAGGACATTCACACAATGGGAGAAGAATACAGAAATATATTTGGTTTCTTACCGCAGGACTTTGGATTTTTTCAAGATTTTACGGTGAAGGATTATTTGGAATATGTTGCCGCGCTTAAGGATGTTCCGGTAAGAGAAACGAGAAAAAAGATTGACGGCCTGCTGCATACACTCACCCTTTCCGACGTAAAGAACAAAAAAATCATCAAGTTATCCGGAGGAATGAAGCGCCGGGTCGGGATTGCACAAGCAATGCTCAATAACCCGAAAATTCTGATTATGGATGAACCGACTGCCGGTCTTGACCCCGGCGAGCGGGTGCGTTTCCGCAATTTCATTTCGGAATTTTCCCATGGCCGCATCGTTCTCATTTCAACCCATATCGTATCCGACATTGAGTATATTGCTACCCAAAATGCCATTATGAAAGCCGGAAAAATACTTGATGTCGGCACAACAGACGAATTGGTAAAGCAAGTCACGGGGAAAGTTTGGACTTGCTTGGTGCCTGCCGACAAGATGCCTATGTATGAAATGCAGCTTCGCATTATCAACCAGCGCAGTGAGGGTAACAATCAGGTATCTATCCGCTATCTGGCAGATGAGGCGAAAACCAGTGATTCTGTAATGGCGCCGCCTCGTTTGGAGGATTTATATTTATGGTTATTCCCGCAAGAGGAAATTAGTGAGGAGGGAAAATAATTTATGCGTATTTATTGGCTGGAAATAAAGCGCGTGCTTAAATCACGCCGTTCTATTATTTTATTGCTCATTGCGCTGTTGATGTCTGCGGTAATGGCCTGGCTTCCCGTCACATTTGAGGACATCAACCAATATGGTGAAGATGGTAACAAAGTAGCGGAGCTAAATGGTCTGGAAGCGATTACTTATAAAAAGTCGCTTCGCTCTATCAATAACGGAGAAGTAACCCCGGAAAGGCTCAAAAAGGCTTTAAATACCTATCAAAGTGCCGTTTCACCATATGGAGAGGACAGCATTTATAGCGGAGACTTCCCGGTAGGCCTTTATATGGAAAAGGTATTTCCGGTCGGGTCGCTTTTAGGAAGGCTGCCGGAAACATTTTCTGACCCCAAAACCGGTCAGGCGACAAGTTTAATGAATATATCGCCGGACAAATTAGACAGCTTTTATGAACAAACGGTACAGCACCTGAAATATATTATGCAGATGGAGCAAAAAGAACACCCAACTGCACAGGAACAAGCCCTGCAAAAATATACAGAGGTAAAAACACCCTTTCAGCTTTATGCGGGATATTCGAGGGACGCTTTTGATTACATCGTGCTTTATATTTTTCTACTTGTGATTCTTTGCACAGCGGCTGCCACACCTACGTTTTCCAATGAATATCAGACCGGTTCAGACAGTATTTTGCGCTGCACCAAGCATGGGCGCTCCCGATTGGCAATTGTAAAAATATTGGCTGCACTAACCATTTTGGCCGCAACGTTCGTCATATGTATTTCAATGCACTTGCTGATCTCAAACCTTGCATTTGGGCCGGAATGCATGAAAACGTCTATGCAGATGTTGTTTTCCGTTATCAGCCTGCCTGCCATTAATTTAGGGCAACTGCAAGCTGTTTTGGCAATCGGAGGACTTATTTCCTTGCTGGCAACTATCAGTTTCACATTATTTCTATCGGCCAAATGCAAGGATTCGATTTCTGTTATCCTGATTGCCATTGTAATGTGCTTGCTTCCGATATTTACGTATTCAACCGGCGCTAATTGGCTCAGTTTTATTTTACCGTCGGCAGGAATCGGTATGCAAAACAGCTTGCTTTATCAACTGACCGGTTTTAATTACCTGCATATTGGACAAATGAGCTTTTGGACGCCTTGCGTCATACTGGCAGCCGCTGTAATTGAAATTCCCGTGTTCCTTCTCCTTGCCATACGAACTTATTGCAAACATCAGGTCGCTTGACAGAAAAAAATTAAGCGAACCAAGTTTTGCCTTGGGAGTTATTAATCAAGACCGAGAGATATCAATATAGGCATTTCGAGAATTCATGAAGCGAGAAAATGAAGATAATGCCTGGAAGATGAGGTCAAGGACTGTAAGACCGATAGCGAAGGCAAAACAGAGATTGACAAATTGATGAGCGGTGAACCAATCGGAAGGCTTCAAGGCATGGATAAGGCAAAACGAAACGAGATTTTGAGAAATCAAGAAAATCGACGGCGTATCGCTAAGACAGATTACCCGAGTTACCTGGATGAGTGTAGATATTGTCTTCAATGCCTAGTTTTAGCCAACAAAAAGAACGTCCCCCTGTCGGCCCCCGTCAAGCAACCTTTCCTAAACAGATCAGCCTTACATCTTCTTCATTCTTGTACAGCACATCCTCCATAAAAGGCGCTAGCACATCAACATTCCCGAAGCCTTCTTCATCCAGTTTCGTCCTCAGCAAGCGGTTATACTGCCCGTCTGTTTCCGTTCCTTCATTTTGCGGAATTAAAAAGGCAATACTGTCTCGCTCAATCTTCGGCAATTCATAAAGCTAATAGGGGAAGAAGATGTAATCCACCTTTTTTACCACCAGTTCGGCCATATGGCCGGTAATCAACTTAACCGGATAGCAGGTTTCATCCAAAGCATACTGCTGGCCCAGGCGGACGGTTTCTTCACTGCTGGGTTCGGACAAGATTACATTGAAGCCCAGTTCTTTAAAAATGGCGTTGAACATGGAAAACATCCCGTAGGTGAACAAGGCCCTCGGCATACCCACCGTTTTTTTGCTGCTGTCTATTGATTGCAGCTCATGCCTTATCCGAGAAGCTTATTTTAGTTAGCAACAATACTAAAGAATTTAGCCGAATTCCCCAACTGCGGATTCAAAACTGGGCTGAATAGACCTATCTCCACCTCGTTCAATTCACTGCAATGACTGCAAAGCAGCACGTAATTGGGGGGTCGTTTATTGGTTGACAGGATATAGCCCCGAGGGGCTGGGGACGTTCTTCCCGTAACACTTCGCGGTAAACTAAATGTTACATAAAGAACGTCCCTGCATAACGCCTGCGTAACGCTAAAAATACGATATTTGCGATTTTAATATAACATAATTTTATTTATTATAGTCTGTGTAATTATGATAATATATTGCTATGGGGAATTTGGGATATTTATGGAGAATACAGGATTTAAGTATCGGAAGCAAGCAACACACCGCTGCAACGGGACAGGAAACATTTTTCGCCTCGTTATAATCAGGAGGTTATGATTATTGCTTAGAGATAAAAAGCTGGTTTTACTAAGTCATTGCCTGTTAAATGTCAATGCCAAGGTTTATGGATTGGCTAATTATAAAGGTGCTCATGAAGAATTAATCAAGTTTTTGATCGAAGAGAATTTTGGCATCATTCAGCTTCCCTGCCCCGAGTTGGGCTGCGAAGGAATCAGGCGCTGGGGAAAAGTTAAGGAGCAACTGGACATACCGTTCTATAGGAAATACTGTAACGAAATATTTACTCCGCTATTGGAGCAAATCATCGACTACCATAAGAACGGCTACCGGTTGGCAGCGCTTATCGGGGTAAATGGAAGTCCTTCATGCGGGGTCAGTAAAACTTGCTCGGCAGCATCCTGGGGCGGTGAAATAAATGATCGCCGGACTACGGAAGAAATGATGCAGCAAGTAAATACTATTGAATCACCGGGTATATTCATAGAACAGATTCGAAAATTGCTCGAAGCTAATAAAATATACATACCTATGCTGGCTATTGAGGAAGCCGATCCGGCTGCTTCAATTGCAGATATCAAAAAAGTATTGAGAGGAGAGGGTTAGGTGTTTAAATTCAAACAGGCATCTGCAGTACTGGTTGGTCTATTGGCGGTAATATTGTTTATGGCAGGGGGATGTGCTGACAAGACTACTGATAAGTCAGCAGATAAAAGCCAGCCGGAAGTAAGCGATAACTCCTGGACTACAGTTGAGAAAAATGGCGAATTAGTCGTTGGCATGTGTGCCCAATATCCGCCGTTTGAATCTATTAATGAAAAAACCAATCAACCTGAAGGCTTTGACGTAGACCTGGCCAATGCGCTGGGAAAAAATCTGGGTGTTAAAGTGAAATTTATAGATGCTCAATGGGAAGCATTATTGGCCGGGGTTGAAAAAGGTGATTACGATGTGCTGATTACCTGCATGTCCAAACAGGAAGCGGCCAGTGCCAATATAAATGTAAGTGATGTTTATTATGAACTTAATGACATAATTGTAGTAAAGCAAGGTAACGATTCTATAAAAACGGTTGACGATTTAAAAGACAAGGTAGTCGGAGTACAGTCCGCAAGCAGTTGTGAAATAGCGGCCGACAGTCTGAGCGGACTTAAAGAGATTAAACGGTACAACTATAATCCCGAAGCTTTTATCGATCTGACCAACGACCGGGTTGATGCTGTAATAGTGGGTTATGCTTATGCCGCCACACAAATAAAGGATAAATCAGATCTTAAGATCATCGATACTCCAGTTGGGGAAACCAGCGAAATCGTAATGGTTAACAAAAAAGGCGCGGATGCTTTGACTGCTAAATTAAACGAAGCATTGAAGGCGATCAAGGCCAGCGGAGAGTATGATCAGATTCATGATAAATGGCTGAAATTACAGATCTAGAATCATGGAGCTCAACTTTGATACCGTAATAAGGAATTTACCGCTATTTTGGCAGGCCACCCTAATAACCGTAAAAATTACGGTTCTGGCCTTTGTATTTGCATTAATTATTGCTTTTACAGTAGGGGTTTTAAGAAGCTATAAAATTCCCGGTCTGTTCAAAGTGCTGCTTGCCGTATATGTGGAAATATTTCGCGGAACGCCGCTGCTAATCCAGCTGTTTTTCATCTATTATGGCCTACCTTCCGTGGGTATAATAATGGATGCGTTTTCAGCGGCGGTAATCGGCCTGGCTTTAAATGGCGGAGCCTACATGTCTGAGTCAGTACGGGCTTCTATTTTATCGGTTTCCAAAGGACAGGAAGAAGCTGCATATTCATTGGGTTACAATAAGCTTGAGGCAATATGGCATATCATATTGCCTCAAGCTATCAGGGTGGCAATACCGCCACTGATGAATGGTTTTTCATCTATGCTTAAAGAAACTTCACTGGTTTCAGTAATATCTATTACCGAACTCACCAGAACAGGCAATCTGATTTATTCCCGTACGGCCAGGCCATTTGAAATTTATTTGACTTTGGGTTTATTTTATTTTGTATTAACCTTTTCAATCGTTCTGCTGGCTAAACAAATAGAAAGAAAGGAAAGAAGATGGATACTCTAAGCCATTTGATAGAAATAAAAGATATCTATAAATCATTTGGTGATTTATCAGTGCTAAGGGGTGTATCTTTGAACGTTTCTGCCGGAGAAATTCTGGGTATAATTGGCGCCAGCGGTTCTGGAAAAAGTACTTTGATTAGATGTATCAACGGTCTGGAAGCAACCCAGCGGGGAGAAATACTAATTAAAGGTCAGCGCCTGAACAGCAGTAGAGAGGCGGTAAATGTTCGTAAGAAAATAGGAATGGTATTTCAAAACTTTAATCTGTTTCCGCATTATACGGTATTGCAAAATATTACCGGTCCATGCCGGGTGGTTAGAAAATTGAGCAAAAAGAGCGCCGAAGAACTTGGCGAATCGCTATTGGAAAAGGTTAGATTAAAAGATAAAATGGCGCAGTACCCTGGTAATTTGTCCGGGGGAGAAAAGCAAAGAGTCGCTATAGCCAGAGTTCTGGCCATGGAACCGGAGATAATTTTATTCGATGAGCCAACCTCGGCACTTGATCCGGAACTTGCCTACGAAGTCTTTGATATTATTAAACTGTTAGCTGAAGATGGTATGGCCATGATGATTGTTACCCATCAGATTGGCTTTATTAAGAACCTGGCGCATCTGATTCTATTCATTGATAACGGCAAAATAGCATGCTCGGGTAATCCGGATTACATTTTAAACGAGTGTAACCATCCTCACTTGCAAGATTTCTTAATGAGACTTCGGGAGAATATTTAAATAGCGGCAACGACCCGCGCAAAGCAAGTGGCGTAAAGGTTCAACAGATCTTTGAGTTCATCTTTTTGCTGGCTTTCTTAGGCAAGAAGATGAATAGATTACTCAATAGTAAACGCGGTCAGGATTTACCCAGCAAGGACAGCTATTATCGGTTTTTGAACAATCCCAAATATGCATGGCGTATATTTCTCCTGCAACTCTCACTGCAGGTAACAGATGCATTTGATCGTCTTACCTCAGATAAGAGAGTAAGGGTGTTTATTCTGGGTGATTCGATTCTTTCCAGATCCCGGACCAAGAAGGCAGAGCTTTTAGCCCGCATCTTTGACCATACCAGCCAGAAACTATGATATGCTTATTGCCCATGCCACCATTGTTTTTACAAGATATATTCTGCTTGAATGGGAACGACGTAACAATCAGGATTCACGCAGCTACGGAGAAATATTCTATCTGTTCTGCGATGAAATACAGGATATTGACTACCAGACCGCCATACGGCAACCGGGACGATTTACCGCACCACCGGCTTGAAAATCGGGATTGGCCCGTATAAAGCCTTTTTTGACCAGGCAGAATTGACCAAAAAAGGTTTCTACAGTTCTTCAACATCTGATGTCGTTGACTTTACCGCAGCGGACGTAATGGTATCGGCAAGCCAGAGTACTGAAATATGAATTACAATTAAGCAACAAACACATGTAATCAATTGATTACATGTATCTTATGTGCTATTCTGTTATTGATATAATATGAGGAGAATATATATGGCAATTACTACACAAGAAAAGGTAGTGCTTTATTTAATGAAAGTAAAGCAATTGCTGGTAAAAGAACAATATGATTTTGTTCCTCGGAAAGTAAATATAGGAGCATTAACCGAACTTGGATGGACAATAGAGTATTTTTTTTTAAGAATATTTAATGCAACTGTCTTTGTTAAATTATGTAAACGGTCCAGAAACTGACAGCGATAATTTTGACGAAGATCTATGGGTTTTTGGGGATGATATTGAGGGGGTACAGTATTACATAAAGATTAAAGTGCGAACCATGATAGAGCAGGAAGTGGTTTGTATTTCATTCCACAAGGCAAATTTCTCTATGGAATTTCCGTGGAAATAGGAGGTTTTTAATTATGCAAAAAGCTTACTGCCCAGTTTGTCAAAAAACAGTCCCAGTAAAACCTATACAAAAAACAGAAACTTATTCAGTACGTGGCCTGGACGTAACCATTGACGCTATGGTGTTGGCCTGTGCAATGTGTGGGGAAGATATCTTTGACGCTGAGTTGGATAACGCCAACTTAAGTAAAGCATATGAGGTGTACCGCAAACAATTTAAAGTGTTATCCAGTGAGGACATAAAGAGTCTAAGACAGAAGTATAACATTAGTCAGCGAACCTTGGCTAAACTTTTAGAATGGAGTCCGGCTACAATCTATCGTTATGAGAAAGGTAACTTACCTACCCCTGCACACAATGAATGTTTAAAGCGGCTTTGCGATCCCATGGAGTTTGAAAACCTAATAAGAGATAAGAACTACTTACTAACGGAAAATGAAAAAAAGAATCTTCAAATTGATACTGATGTTTTGAAACATACAAAATCTTATGAAGTTACATTACCGGAATGGTCACCGTGTATTCAAAACGGGTTTAAATCATTGGATATAAATAAACTACTTAATATGACTGTCTATTTTACGCAGAGCGGACTATCAAAAACCGCATTAATGAAACACTTATGGTTGTCCGATTTTTCACACTTTAAGGCATATGGAGTATCTATAAGCGGAGCAGTATATGCAGCATTACCAAATGGTCCAGCTTTGGATAACTGGTTGTTGTTTTTGCAATTTGCAGTTAACGAAGAAGCGATTGAATTAGAACCAATATATTATAACGATATGGAAGCTGAAATAGTAAAAGCAAACAGATCTTGCCAAATAGATTACTTTACTTCTATTGAACTTGCTACTATTCAAAAAGTAGCAAGAGTACTCAAGGGTAAAACGGCAAGACAACTATCTGATTTATCACATAATGAAGATGCTTATAAACTTACGCCCAAAAATAGAATAATCTCGTATGAACATGCCTTCTCGTTACAGATGTTACCTTAATCATATTTGTGGTGAACCATGGCAGTTAGAAGGGTTAGACCCTTATATAACTTAAAGCATTTGACGACCCATGATATCCTTGTGGAGGCGTTACCGATTATCTGGATACATTCCAGAATAAGCGCAGATCTTTTTGACACTGAATGAGTTTTTTGTTGTGCTGAAATTAAAATAAATATTTAAGGGGGTAATGGCTTCTCCTTATCTTGCAAGCCTAGACGTCCGCTCAAAAAGCATCGATTCCACTACGAAGAATGACCAGGGGATGGAGTATCCAAGCTGTCAGCTTTTATAGAGAATATAGATGTTTCCCTGTCAATGGGTCCAGGCGGAAAACATTACACATCTCGTTTAGAATATCTATATTTGCCAGGCCGGCATTCATAACTGTATCATTGCCGCCATAATATATAGCTAGCGTATCGTCCTGGCCAGGTAATGCACCGCAGCTGAACACTACATTAGGTACATGAACATAATCAGTCTCCCTAACTAAACAATCACTTGCACTGGGCATTAATAATGGTTTGGCACTAATACGAAGTTTACTTGGGTTTGTTGGGTCTTCCAGGTCATGGAATGCCACCCCCAGGGTATAAGGATTTCCCGCCATGGTTGAACGCACACCATGAAAGATATTTAGCCACCCATATCGAGTCCTGATAGGCGGGGCGCCTGGACCAATCTTTGCCTGGAATGCACTCGGCCCGTGACCGCTTCGCATAATTACATTACCGACTTCCCATGGTCCGGTAGGACCTGCTGCGAAACCTGCACATATTTCTTCAAATGAGCCGCCGATATGGCCGGAGCCGGCAACTTCCCTGTTTTTGTCGTTGGGACGCAGCAAAGCTATCCATTTTTTATTTTTATCAGGTTCAGGAAATATAACAACATTGCGCATATCTTGTTCGGATATTGGACCATAGCGAACAACGGTCTTAAAGTCCTTGGTTACAGCTATCATAACCTTGACTCTATCAGTAATCTGTCTGTGATAGGCACTGTAAGTCAATACATATAAGCCGCTCCCAACGGGACTAACCCGAATATCTTCCACACCGCCGGCTTCAGATTCGATAATAGATGCAATATCGATACCCTTAGCAAATAGGTCACTCTCTGTCGCCGGTAATAAAAATGGTCTGGGGTCGACCTTCCAAGCGTTTAAGCCATTGTCACTGACTGCTTTTCCTATTACACTACGACCATCAGCAATGTGGGAACGAAAGAGCATTATTGTTTGAGTTTTGCCATTTGCACCAGTCACTTCTGCCATTCCTGCATTATGAACAGTGTATGTATATAAACGACCATCATTGCCCCAGATTTCATTGACGTCATGACATGTTAATATTGGATTACCAGGGTAACGTACAACTGGTTCATTAATTGTTACCGTTCCCTCGAATCCATTCCACTCAACATATGCTTTGGTGCAACTCATTTAGACTCTCCTTTTTAATTTAGATGACTTCTGGTAGCCTCCCGGCTGCTTTGCTTAGTACCTTTCAATTTCCTGCATGATGATCTTGGTCCTACCACCGGTTAGTGCCAGTATAACCTCTTCAGAAAGATATGATTATTCGCCGATTGTTACCAGAATACCATAACTATAACAGGGAGGCGTTTTTCACTTGCCCCCTTGCGACAGATGTAATTAATGAATATCATCTCCTCGTGCTTCCCCTTTAATGTATTGCTAGATTATTGTCTTAAGTAATGGCATAATCTTACTAAGGTGGTGCCTACATTCATGAACTTTGGCAGCCGTTTGAAAAAGATTAGAGAAAGCCAGATGATTTCAGCACCCAAGCTGTCCAAACAATCCGGACTTAGACAGTGATTTATCTGGAGAATTGAATCTGAAAAGCAGCAAGAAGCAACCGGTCGAGATAGACGTTATTATGGCTGAACCTAATAATAATTCCGAAAAGAAAAAGGAGATTACCCTAAAGCACGGGAACGTGCTTCACCCGTGCTTCCCAAGTCTAAAACTTAGGAATCAAGGCGACCAGCCTTTGAAAGCTGGGGCAGATTTTAGAAACCTGAAAATAAAGATGAAGGAGGTGTAGAAATGGCTGAGGAACAAAGAGTTTTACTGAAATATGCTGATCAGATAGACCCGAAAATAGCTGAGGATTACATAAAAGTGGGTGGCTATAAAGGTCTGGAAAAAGCTCGTTCCATGGATCGCAAAGCGCTTATCGAAGAAGTTAAGAAATCCGGTCTTAGGGGCCGAGGAGGCGCAGGTTTTAATGCCGGCATGAAATGGAGCTTTGTACCCATATTGGATGAAGACCGATATGTGGTGTGCAATTTTGACGAAGGCGAACCAGGAACTTACAAAGACCGAATCATCTGTGAAAAAAATGCTCAGGCGCTTTTGGAAGGAATGGCCATCTGCGGTGCTGCCATCGCATCCAACCACGGCTATATTTACTGTCGCGGAGAGTATCCCTTTGTGGTTGAAACGCTAAAAGAAGGAATCCAGAGCGCCAAAGCCTCAGGCGCGCTAGGTGATTTCAATATCGAAGTAAGAATGGGTGCCGGCGCTTATGTCTGCGGCGAAGAAACTGCTCTGATTGAATCCATTGAAGGACATCGCGGCGAACCCAGATTCAAACCGCCCTTCCCCGGAGTAGCCGGTTTATGGGCGCACCCTACGGTAGTAAACAACGTCGAGACCTTTGCTTGCCTGCCCTACATACTGACCAACGGAGCCGAATGGTTTGCCGGCATCGGGGCGGCAAAATATCCGGGCACCAAGGTATTAACCCTGACCGGAGATGTTGTAAATGCCACCTACTTTGAAGTACCCACCGATTATAATCTGCGGGATGTTATTTATAAGCTGGGTGGTGGCGTCAAAGGCGGCAAAAAATTAAAAGCGGTCCAGGTTGGTGGGACTTCCGGTGCTTTTATCCCCGAACAAAACCTGGATACCCCTATTGATTTTGATTCCATGTCGGCAATTGGGGCGTCCCTGGGTTCAGGAGCGGTCTTTGTCATGGATGAAACCAGAGATATCGTCGATATCGTGACCAGAATCTCCAAATTCTTTGAACATGAATCCTGTGGCAAGTGCAATCCCTGTAGAGAAGGTACCTGGCGCTGCCGTGAAATAATGGAAAAAATAAATGCCGGTAAAGCCGGCCAGAAAGATATCGATAATCTGATGATCCTGTCTCGGGTAATGAAAAACGCAGCCCTGTGCGGTCTGGGCCAAGCCGCACCGATTCCCATTGATTCAACCCTGCAGCACTTTGCTTATGAATATAGCTGCAAGCTAAATTAATTTTTAAGGGAAGGAGGGATAAGCATGTTAAAACTAACGATTAATGATAAAGAAATCGAAGTCCCCCGCGGTACGATGTTATTGGATGCCTGTCAGCAAGCCGGCGCTGATATACCTACTTTTTGTTATGATCCTGACTTAAAACTGGCTGGTTCCTGCCGGATGTGTGTGGTTGAAGTCCAGGGCCGGCGTAATCTGCAAGCATCCTGTGTAACACCCTGTGAAAACAACATGATCGTGGACACTGAGAGCGCCAATGTCGTCGAAGCCCGTAAGATTATCCTGGAATTACTGCTGGCCCGCCATAAATTGAATTGCATGGTTTGCGAAAAGGTTGGGGCCTGCAAGCTGCAGGAGTACTGCTATCGTTATGACGTGAAAGAATCCCGTTTCGCGGGTGAAGCAGCCCATTTCACCAGGGAAGATCCCAATCCCTTTATCGAACGGGACTATGACAAGTGTATCATGTGTACCCGCTGTGTAAGAGCCTGCGAAGGAATCACCGGAGCCCAGGCCATAAACGTCAAGGATCGCGGACATCATGCCAAAATATCTACCATATTTGATGGCAAACTGGCCGATTCAAGCTGCGTATTTTGCGGACAATGCATAATGGTCTGCCCGGTCGGGGCTTTGACCAGTAAAGTATCCATGGGTAAAGGCAGACCTTTCGAATATGAAAAGGTGTTAACCACCTGTACCTATTGCGGTACTGGTTGTATGTTGGAACTCAATGTCAAAGACGATACAGTGGTTGGGGTAACTTCCAACCGGGATGCCCAATTAAGTCCGGTCAATAAAGGGGCTTTGTGTGTAAAAGGACGCTTTGGCTGGGATTTTATCCATTACAAGGATCGCTTGACCACACCTTTAATCAGGGAAAATGGGCAATTGCGCGAGGCATCCTGGGACGAAGCCCTGGACTATGCCGCCAATAGACTGAACGCCGTCAAGGCGCAGCACGGACCTGATTCCATAGCGCTATTCAGCTCGGCCCGGGTTACCAATGAAGAGAACTATCTGGCCCAGAAAATGGCGCGTGTTGCGATTGGCACCAATAATGTCGACCATTGTGCCCGACTCTGACACTCCGTTACTGTCGCCGGTCTGGGGGCAGCATTTGGAAGCGGCGCAATGACTAATACCATTGAAGAATTAGAAAAAGATGCGACCGTTATCTTCCTTATTGGAACTAACACCACCGAAAATCATCCGGTTATAGGTTATAAGATCAAGAAGAACGTCCGGGAAAATGGAGCCAAACTCATCGTAGCCGACCCCCGACGCATTGAGCTGGCGGAGATGGCCGATGTTTTTCTGCAGTTTCGACCGGGTACCGACGTTGCCCTGCTCAACGGGATAATGAATGTTATCATCAACGAAGGACTCCAGGATAAAGACTTTATTGAAAAACGGACTGAAGCTTATGAAGATATGAAACAAGTGGTGGAAAAATACACGCCGGAAATAGTATCTGCCATAACTGCGGTTCCCGCTGAAGATATTGTCAAAGCCGCCCGTATGTATGCCGCAGCTGAAGCCGGGTCGCTTTGCTATGCTATGGGCATTACCCAGCATACTACCGGAACCGATAATGTTAAAAGCTGCTGCAACCTGGCTTTATTAACCGGTAATCTGGGCAGACCAGGCACCGGGGTCAATCCCTTGCGTGGTCAAAACAACGTGCAGGGAGCCTGTGACATGGGGGCTCTGCCAGTAACCTATCCAGCCTACCAGGCAGTTGCTGTCGAGGCCAACCGGGAAAAGTTCGAAAAGGCCTGGGGGGTAAAACTTCCAACCGCTAAAGGACTGATGCTCACCGAAGCCATTAACGCAGCCTACCATGGTGATGTAAAAGCGCTGTACTGTCTGGGCGAAAATCCCATGATAAGTGACCCTGATTCCCATCACGTAGAAGCAGCACTAAAGAAATTGGATATTCTGATAGTACAGGATATTTTCCTGACCGAGACGGCCCAGATGGCTGACGTAGTATTCCCCGGAGTTAGCTGGGCCGAAAAAGAAGGTACTTTTACCAATACCGAAAGAAGAGTGCAACGGGTACGCAAGGCGGTTAATTCCCGCGGTGATGCCCGCCAGGACTGGCAGATCCTTAGTGATATGACCACTCGTTTGGGTTACCCCAATAGCTACGCTTCCCCAGAAGAAATCTTCGCGGAAATCCGTAGTCTGACGCCTTCTTATGCCGGTATCACATATGATCGTATTGAGCAGACGGGTCTTCACTGGCCTTGTCCCACGGAGGAACATCCCGGCACACCCATCCTGCATACCGAGAAATTCAGTCGTGGTTTGGGTCTGTTCCATGCCGTGGAGTTCAAGGAAGCTTTTGAACTGCCCGATGAAGAGTATCCGTTAATTCTCAGCACGGGACGCCAGTTGTACCATTATCATACCCGCAGCATGACCAGAAGGGCGATTGCACTCGATACTCATCGACCTGAAAACCAGGTTCAGGTTAATCAGAAAACTGCGGCTAAACTGGGTATCCTGAATGGTGAAAAGGTGCGGCTCACTACTCGTCGCGGCAGTATTGAGCTAAAAGCTCAAGTCACCGATATCCTGAATGAGAAGCTGGTATTTACCTTCTTCCACTATGGCGAAGCCGCAGCCAACGTACTGACCCAAGGAGAAGCACTCGATCCCATAGCCGGAATTCCGGAGTACAAAGTCTGTGCGGTCCGGATGGAAAAGATCATCTAGTTAACTTATTTCGTAATCAACGGCGTGCCCACTACCGGTAGGATTAGAAAGACAGCTATCGCCGGGCCACCTTCGTTGGAATACCCCGAGCCTGGTGGCTGATCAACTACAGCTGTGATACAACCATAACCCAATCCAGCGGGAATTATAACTGAAGCCTGTGCCGGACCGGTCAACCGACCGGCCCGGCTTTAGGTCGGCAAGCAGGCTCCATAATATTGCTGCCACGGTCAGAAATAGATTGCTTTTCCGCTCATTGAATTTTAAGTCCAATCCTGTGATTTATAGGGAAGCAAAAAGAACGTCCCCTTGTTGGCTTGTAGGAGGCTTCGATGTCTGCTGAAAAATTATTTCTTACTCGTTACAATAGCTATCAAAATCTTGAAAAACGCTATACAAAGAGCTTTGATAGGATAAGCAATCTGCGTTTTTTTATATTTCTGGCCGGAGCAGTATTTACTATACTTTGCTCGTTCCTGGGAACCTCGACACAAGCCGTATCTGTTTTACTTTTCTTCCTGGTAATATTTCTTGCCCTTGTCTATAAACACTCTAAAGTGGAGCAGGACTTGCATACGGTTCGCGCCATGCTGGAAATACAGCGCAGATATTTGAGCAGAATTAACGGGACCTGGGTTTCATTTGATGATGGTGGCCTGGAATTCGTTGATGCTAATCACCCCTACACCTATGATCTGGATATTTTCGGGCCTAAATCGTTGTTTCAATGGATATCTTTGGCTAAAACGGTTTTAGGTAGATACCATTTAAAAACACTCCTGGCCAATCCATCAAAAAACCTGGATAGCATAAAAATGCGCCAGAACGCAGTCAGGGAACTGGCTTCAAAACTTGAATTCTGCCAAAATCTAGAGTGTCATGGTTTGCTGATAAATGAAGCATCACGGGATACCGGGGGATTAATCAGCTATGCTGAAGAATCCGGATCGCTCCCCAAAGCTATACACATCATACGTTTTTTTCCCCTGGTTACCATTCTGGCCTTGGTAATGTCTATTTCAGCTTGGGGCCTACCCCTTGAGGTTCCCATAGTACTTCTTGCCCTGCAGTTGCTATTATATTTTGCCGGATATCAAAAAATTTCATCAGATTTAAGCAGGGTATATTCATTTCAAAAAAGTTTAGCTGCCTTTAGAAACATGTTTTTATTAATTGAATCTGAACAATTTAAAGATGATTACTTATCTACTCTGAAATCTGAGTTATATAACCAGGCAGAGCCCGCTTCTATTTGTATGAAACGTCTGGAACGAATATCAGATGCCATAAACTTTCGCTATAATCTTATTTTCTATTTTATTTTTAATCTCTTTTTATTTTGGGATTTCCATTGTGCGGTTTATTTAGAGCGCTGGAAAATTCAAAACGCTAAGAAAATTAGAACCTGGTTTGAAACAATTGGAGCCTTTGAGGCTTTAACCAGCCTTTCCGTCATATCCCATATACACCCGGAATGGGGTTTCCCCGAACTCCAGGCTCATAGTATGAAGATTCACGCGCAAGACTTCGGTCATCCCTTAATCCAGTCGGAAAAATGCGTTCGAAATGATATAGATATTGATAAGTATTCTTGTATTATTACCGGTTCCAACATGTCCGGGAAAAGCACCTTCCTGAGGGCTATTGGCATGAACCTGGTTCTGGCCTATGCAGGGGCAGCCGTTTGCGCCCGGAAATTCAGGTGTTCTATTATGGACGTATATACATCTATGGTGATAAGAGACGATTTGATTAATGGTATTTCTACCTTTTACGCCGAATTGACCAGAATAAATATGATATTAAAGCAGGCAGATAAAGGGCAATCGATGCTTTATTTAATTGATGAGGTATTTCGAGGGACAAACTCCTTGGACCGTATTGCCGGTGCCCAGGTTGTTTTAAGAGAATTGAGCAAGAAGAACGTTATCGGTTTGATTTCTACCCATGATTTCGAGCTTTGCGGCCTGGAAAAAGACCCGGAATTAAACTTTAGGAATTACCATTTTGAAGAACAATATGTACAAGGGAGAATCGAATTCGATTATAAGCTTCGTTCCGGCCGCTGTACCACTTCCAACGCCCGATATTTGATGAACATGGTGGGAATTCATGTTCCGGAGTGAACCTTTTTGCAATATTAAAGCCGGACAGTAAAGTTTTTCTTACAATAACCCTTTATATTGGCGCTTTCGGGAAAAGGAGACTATGATCTTTGTAGGGGCAGTTTTGGAAAAGGGGGTCGTATATGCGACCAATTCTAAATGTGGAAAACCTAACAGCAGGTTATACGAAGACGACAGCCGTCATTAAGGATATTAGCTTTACAGTCGGTGAAGGGGAACTGGTAGGATTAATCGGCGCCAATGGCGCCGGCAAATCAACGCTGATAAAAGCCCTGCAGGGGTTAGTAACCGGGACGCAAGGCCGGGTTGTGTTGCCCGAGCAATATGCGTACATACCGGAAGCGCCCGCTTTATATGAAGAACTGACGATGTGGGAGCACATGGAGCTCGTAGCTATGTCCAGAGGGTTAGACCGAAGAGAGTTTGTAAGAAAGGCTGATAAACTCTTAAAACAATTTCAAATGGAGCAGGTTAAACACCATTTCCCCGGAGGTTTTTCCAAAGGCATGCGGCAGAAGATTATGATTATCTGTGCCATACTGGCCCGGCCACCGTTATACTTGATTGATGAACCTTTTAATGGTCTGGATGCCCTGTCTATAAAAGAGCTCCTGGAATTGCTAGAACAGGAAAAGCAACGTGGTGCTTCGATGCTCCTCAGTACCCATGTTTTAGAAACGGCCCAGCGCATCTGTGACCGGTTTATTATTCTTGATAAGGGTGAAATAATTGTCACCGGTACGCTATTGGAATTGCAAAATATAGCCCGCTGTGCAGAGGAAGACTTGTTTGCGATTTTTCTCCAATTAACCAGAGGTAAAAACGGATGAGACGAAATCTAAGTCTTTTTTTATGGCAAAAACGTATGTCGGCCCGTTTAAGACGAGTAAGTGATGCCTTGAGATTAATCGTTGACTTCTGGGTTGCCTTGTATATTATCATTCCTTTATCCGTACTTGTATTTTGCACATACCGGGAGTGGCTTATTGCTCTACCCTCCTGGTTTATGCCGGAGTATGAACTACTTTTGTTAGTTCTACTGGCCTGGGTAACCCTTAAAGGAAATCTCCGCACTTACCTTGTTCAGGCAGATTTAGCTCACCTTTTTTACCATCCCAAAGAATTTAATCTCCTGGCCGGTTTGGGAGTTATAAGCAGTTTTATCCTTAACAGTATACGGGTAGTAGTAGTTGTGTTCGCATTCTATCCCATATACCTGCACCTGGCAGGTGTATCCTGGAACCTGTGGTTTTACATCGGGCTGTGGGTGCTCTTATTAAGAATGTTGGTTCTGGGAACAAAGTTTTTTATCAAGCAAAGATTCCCCAAGTATATTAAATGGTTTTTTGATCCACTGTTTTTAATCGCCTATATTGCCGCATGGCAGATGCTCGTGAGGCCCTATATCTATACAGCTCAGGGATTATACTTAATTATAATGATCAAGATTTTATTATTGATGTTAGTCCTGGTGGTTGTGCTGAAATACTTATTCCCGGTTAAGGATTGGGAAGAGGTAGTCAATTCAGAGGCATTCTATGATAGTACTTTAATGGGAAGCTTGCTTGGGTACGCGGGACAACCCGCGCGCAAAAGAAACGGGTATTCCTTTTGGTCACAGAGGCGATTGGGAATACCGTTTAAAACGGCTTATACGCACATATATTTTTATGTCAAATATCTTATGCGTAATGGAAGTTGGCAAATACTCTACTTGCAGTTTTTTGTGATGGGAGCTTTGGTGGTGCTGTTTCCCTTACCTGATGGGGTAAGATTAGGTTTCCTGATAGCTATTATTTTAATGTTGGGATTTTTACTCAGGAGAATAATCTATGAAAATGAAGAAAAGCTTAAGGAAATGATTCTGGCCTATTCGAAATATTCTTATGCCATAGATACCATGATCAAAGTAACAAAGCCGGATGATGATTATGAGGTCCTGGAGGGAATGGATGAGGTGAAAGCGGCATATCTTTCCGATATCTGTTACGTGCCGGTCGAGACTATACAGGCGTAATTCCAAAAGATTAATCAAATCGTGTATAGTAGGTTTATTTAAAACCCGGTACATCAGGGTAAATCAAATCGTGCATATCAGGGTTATTTAAAATCCCGCACATCAGGTTTATATAAAGTTGTATGCATTTGAATGATGTAAATATTTATATTTTTATTCTAATAATGTTTATTCTGAAAATATCTATATCTTTTTCAAATTATCCCCGGGGATATTAAAAACCTAATAACAAACAATAATAAAAGAGGCTCTATTGATGAATGGAAGCTTCTTTTTAATGCACATTTTAAGTTTTGGCAGGGGGTGATCTGCATGAAATTAAAGGAAGAAACAGCGGCAAGATTAAAGAAAACCGTAATCATTATAGCTTCCATTCTTGGCGTGTATTTTGGTTTTAAATACTTTCTGCCGTTAATTTTACCGTTTGTCATCGCCTTCCTTCTGGCCTGGATTATTCGGCCCGTAACCGAATTTTTATTTCGCAAATTAAAAATCCCCAGAATTGCCGGAGGTACCGTGTCCCTGCTGG
>ENA-UOOK01002222-UOOK01002222.1-fermentation-metagenome-genome-assembly--contig:-NODE-2222-length-24288-cov-6.137911_pt1 | contig 24288 bp, 18 predicted proteins | sample MGYA00245777_ERZ724023 | MGnify/ENA primary metagenome ERZ724023 (study PRJEB28704, sample SAMN03018312) | fermentation metagenome | biome: anthropogenic terrestrial biome; feature: soil; material...
TTTACCAATAAATCGCACGAACTACTCTTCCCAATTATTATCTCTATCAAGCGCATAAAGCCTGCCAATAACTGTTGCTATTTCACCAATTTCAAGTTTCTTCATTTCATCTTCAATTCGTTTAATAAACATGTGTGCGCTTTTGGGAGGAGTGTCTCTGCCATCTGTGAAAATATGTAAGTAAACATTTTTAACATCACGGTCTTTTGCCATTTTAAGTAGTGCAAACAAATGGTCAATATGCCCATGCACACCACCATTTGTTGGAATGCCCATAAGATGCAAACTTCTGTCTTCTATCTTTGCATTTTCCATAGCATCAATTAACACGGAGTTTTCAAAAAACTTACCATTTTCTATTTCCCTGTTAATTCTCACTAGCGGTTGATAAATAACTCGACCTGTTCCAATTGTTAAATGCCCAACATCGCTGGTTCCCGGTTGTCCTTCGGGAAGTCCTACTTGAAGTTCACTTGCTTCAAGAAGAGTATGTGGATATTTATTGGATAATTTTTGCAAATTTACAGTATTTTCACATTTTACCGCACTTCTCTTTAAATCAACTGGATACCCCAAGCCGTCCATTATAATAAGCATTGTTAATCTTTTTGCTTTCATATTTCAACCTTTTATTTAGTTTTTACGCGATACTTAGAAATTATAATCAAATTCTAATTTTTTTTGTTTTAGCATCAACTTATCAAACTATCTGCACTTTTTATAATTGCATTAAAATCTTTAAAATTTAAACTGGCACTACCTACCAAACCACCATCAATGCTAGGCATTTTAAGTAATTCTTTTGCATTGCCAAGTTTTAAACTTCCCCCATATATTATTACTATATCCTTTTTTCCGCTAATATCATAAATAATTTTTTTCGCGTATGCAATAATCTCTTCTGCTTGTTCACCTGTTGCAATCATACCCGTACCAATCGCCCAAATAGGCTCGTATGCAAAAATAATTTTTGATATATTTTCTTTGGAAATGTCTTTTAATGCTCCGTGAATTTGCCTAAACACAACATCTTTTGCTAAACCTTGATTTCTTTCATTAAGCGTTTCACCAAAACATAAAATTGGAGTTAAATCGTTTTCTAAAACTTTTTTTGTTTTAGCATTTACAATCTCGTCTGTTTCATTAAATATATTCCTGCGTTCCCTGTGTCCAACAATCACTGTTTTAGCGTTAAAATCCTTAATCATTTTTACACTAATTTCGCCTGTGAATGCACCACTTTCTTCATAGTAGCAGTTTTGTACACCATATAAAATATTGCTGTCTTTTAACATTTCATTTGCCAGCGGCAGATACACTGCTGGCACACACAAAACTGCCACGCTCTTATAACTTTGTTTTTTTAATTTTTCAAAATAAGGCACAAGTTCTGCCTTAGTTAAATTCATTTTCAAATTGCCTATTATATAAAGTTTTTTCATATGTTATTCTACTTACGCTCCTACTTATTTTGAATTGCTTCCACACCCGGTAATTCTTTTCCTTCAAAAAGTTTTAAACTAGCGCCGCCACCTGTGGATATATGTGTAATTTTATCGCCCAGTCCCATGTTAATTACTGCCGCACCGCTGTCGCCTCCGCCAAGAATTGTTGTGCCATCAATGCTTGCAACTGCTTTTGCAACTTCGTATGTTCCTACTGCAAATTCAGGTGTTTCAAACACACCAACCGGCCCATTCCATATAATTGTTTTAGCCTGTTTTATAACGCTAACAAATTTATCAATTGTCTTTTTCCCGATGTCCACACCCATATAGCCTTCTTCAATATTTGCATCTTTAGAAAACTTTATACTGCTTGCATCAAATATTCCTTTTGCTATCACATAGTCTTCAGGCAACAATAATTGTACACCCTTTTCTTCCGCTTTTTTTAGCATCACTTTAACATCTTCTAACTTACTTTCATCAAATAATGATTTGCCAATTTTATAACCCATAGCTTTTTGGAAAGTATAAGACATTCCACCGCCAAGAATTAAAGTGTCACAAGTGTCAAGCAGTTTATCAATAATCATTATTTTTTCTGAAATTTTAGCACCGCCAAGTATACCAACAAAAGGGCGTACTGGATTATTAATCGTTCCAACAATTATGTCTAATTCTTTTTGAATTAAAAACCCAACTGCACTTGGTAAAAACTTTGCAACACCATAAGTGGATGCATGTTTTCTATGTGCAGTTCCAAATGCATCGTTAACATAAACATCACCAAGCTTTGCTAAAAGTCTAGCAAACTCTTCGTTATTTTCTTCTTCCCTTGCATCAAAACGCAAGTTCTCAATAAGTAAAATCTCTCCCGGTCGTAGTGCGCTTGCTTTGTTTTTTGCATCTTCACCAACAACATCGTTTGCCAAAATAATATCTTTTCCCGTAAGTTCTTTTAACCTGGATGCCACTGGACGCATAGAAAGTTCATCTATAAACTTTCCGTCTGGTCTGCCTAAATGGCTCATTAATATCACCGATCCACCATTATTTAAAACATAATTTATAGTGGGAAGTGATTCTTTTATACGATTATCGTCAGTTATTTTTATCCCATCTAGCGGAACATTAAAGTCCACTCTTATCAACGCTTTTTTATTAGTAAAATCAATATCTTTTAGTGTTTTCTTTTCCATTTTTTTTTACATCCTCTATTTTTTTAAGCTATTGTTTTATTATATAACACAATAGTTTTTTTTACAAATCAATTATAAAAGTATTAAATTTTTAATTTCATTGTTTAGGCAATTTTAATTAATTTTTTTCAAAGTATATTGGCTAGCACTATAAGATAGTTTGTTTTTGGTTGAGTTTTAAGTTTCTATCTATTCTTACAAATATTAAAATTAAAAAGATATCACATAAAAGGCGGGTTTTTTATGCGCGGGCTAAACCCTTTTTCTCTGCATGCACTTAAAAGTATTTGACATTACTCGCAGTTTTTAGTTTTTAAATGGGTCTTTCATACTTATTTGGTTTAAAAATCATATTTTTTTTGATTTCTTACATATTTACTATTTTCTTTTCATTTTTACTACCGTATTTTGATGATATTTTATCAATTTAATACCAACATGAACTCTCACACGCATAGCGTGTGGTTTAAGTTTACAGAAATAAAAAAGAATAATATATCTTTTATATTATTCTTTTTTATAAATTTAAATTATATTATTTTTTTATCAATTAAATTTTCACTTTAAAAATTCTTTTATGGCTATTAGCATTTCATCTAAGTTTTCACTTTTTGTTATAAATAGTTTTATATCACGAGTCTTTTCTTCATTTTTCAAATACCATAAAAAATGTTTTTTCATATATTTTGATAAGAATTTATCACTGTAATATTCACGAAGTAAATCAACATGTCTATTTATATAATAAAACTTGCTTTTTTTATCTTTTTTATTTCTTAGATTATAAAAAATGTTTGGATTACCAAGTGAGGCTCTCCCTACCATAACAGCACCACATTTTGTTGTTTCTAAAATGCTTTTATAACTGTCTATATCCACCACATCGCCATTTGCAATAACAGGAATACTGACTGCTTTCACCACGCGTGCAATTTCATCATAATTTGCTTTACCACTGTAAAATTGCGAACGAACTCTGCCATGAACAGTGATAGCGGACGCCCCTGCTTGTTCACACATTTTGGCAAAATCTACCGCATTAACTTCTTCCCATCCCAACCTAAACTTTACTGTTATAGGTTTATCCGTAACAGCAACACATTGTTCAATAATTGTTTTAGCAAGAGCAGTATTTTTCATAAGCGCACAACCATCGCCATTATTTACTATTTTAGGTGCGGGGCAACCCATATTAATATCAATTATATCAAACTTTTCTAAGTGCGGACTTACACATGCTTTTGCCATAATTTCAGGCTCATGCCCAAAGATTTGAACTACTTTTATTTTTTCAGTTGGAGTGGTGTGCAATAATTCTAATGTGCGTTTGTTGTTATATAAGAGTCCCTTAGCGCTTACCATTTCCGTAACAGCATAATCAGCACCGCTTTCCACCGCTAATGCTCGAAAGGCAAAATCACTAGCCGATGCCATAGGTGCTAATATTAAATTATTTTTTAAAAATATGTTGCCTATTTTCATGTAATATCCTTAATCTTTATTATAAATTTAAAAAAATATAAACCATAAAAAAGTTTATATTTTTTTAAATAATTTTTAAATTATCTATGCAATTATTATTTTCTGTTTAAAGCTTCTTTGAATGCCTTACCTGCTTTAAATGCTGGAGCAACACTTGCTGGAACTTTAATTGTTTCTTGAGTTCTAGGATTTTTGCTAAGTCTAGCAGCTCTCTTTCTAGCCACAAATTTACCGAATCCAGCTATTGCAACTTCATTGTTACCCTTTAAGGTTTTAATGGTTGTTACAACAAATTCATTAATAATTGCTTCTACATCTTTTTGAGTTAATTCAGTCTTTTCAGCAATTTGTTTGATAAGTTCACTTTTATTCATAAATAATATCTCCTTTTGATGATGTTTGATTATAGCATATAATTAGCCATATATCAATCATTTTTAAAGAAAATCCAATAATTTGGCTACAAATATAAAGCTTTTTAACGCAAATTTTTAGATTTAAGCTTTAAACAACTGCATCTTTTAAGGTTTTACCCGCTCTAAATACAGGTACTCTTGACGCAGGAAGCAAAACTCGTTGTTTCGTTTGCGGGTTATAAGATTTTCTTGGCTTTCTGTTCCTTGTTTCAAACTTTCCAAATCCCATTAAAGATATGCTTTCACCGTTTTGCAATGATTGTCCCACAACCGTTATCATCACATCTAAAAATAATTTGCATTCCTTTTGGGTGAGATTACTTTTTCTGGAAAGTTTTTTAATAAAGTCGCTTTTATTCATGATATGTTCTCCTTTAATTTTTTTTAACTTAACTAAATTATATCTTTGAGTTTCTAAGATTAAATTTGTTATATTAAAATAATTCCCATATTTACATAATTAAAACTATTTTCTTTGCAGTTTAAATTTTCTACTTCTAAGTCTGAGTGCAAACATTTCTTCCTCTGCATGAGTGAAAACTTTTGTTGTGTAAATAAGCACTAAATAAACAGCAATACCAATGAGTCCAGAAATTATAGAATAGAAAATTGTGTGCATAAAATTCATTAAAAATAATTTTATGAAATAAGCACAGATAACAGCTATTCCCAGTGCGAAAATAGGACGAACTAAAAATCTACGCAAGTTTATATTTAACACAATATGTTTTTTTATAAATAACAAACAAATAAAACTTGCAATACTTAAAAAAACAACATTAGACAACATCACTCCAAAAACATTTATTTCTGGAATGGATACAAAAATATATGTAAAAATTATGCGAAAAATTAAACTAATAAAAAGCGCAATAAAGGGAATTGCCGGCTTATTAATTGCCTGCAAAATCGCTGTGAATGTTTGAAAAAAGGCATAATAAATAATACTAACACTACCAAACATTAATAATTTATACGCAAAATTATACTCCAAAAACCCTTTGTCTGTTAAGCCTCCGCCAAATAATATTTTAATGATTTCCGGCGAATATAACACAAAAAACACAAACATAGGAAGGGCCAACAACCATGTCAATTTGATAAAAAACCCGCATTTTGTTTGGACTGTATTTACTGCTTTTTCATCATAACGCGACAAGTTTGGAACAATAGCAGTTGAGATTGAAACGATTAATAGTACGGGTAAACTTATTAAACTTGCAACTATTCCATTACTAAGCCCATAAAGACTCGTGGCAACAGTGCTCGAAAATCCGGTTCTTATTAGCAGATTAATTATAAGAAAACTATCCACAAACCCAGTTATAGGTATAATAATACTAGAAAGTGTTGCAGGAAAAGAATATTTAATCACTGTTGCAAAGGCAGTTTTATAAGTTATGTATTCTTTGTTAAAACATACATTATAGCGATTTTTCTTAACTTTTTTCACTGAATGAATAAATTTCTTTTTACTTTTTAATACTTTTTTATAAAAAGTATTAATTCTTTTTTTTACCAGTTTACCTTCAACTTCAAAAAATTTATAGTCATACTTTTTTTTATATACTAAAAAATTAACTATTATTAACAACATTGCTAAAAATTCACTTACAGTAACACCTAACACTGCACCCAGTACAGCATATTCCACCCCTAAAAACAGCAATTTATATGATAGTAATAAACCAAATAATAGTTTAATTGTCTGTTCAAAAATTGTAGATATGCTGGTTGGCAACATATTCTCAATTCCTTGGAAGTATGCTCTAACAATAGAGATAACGGACGCGCATACAATGGCAGGAGCTATTGCTATATAGCCAATAGTTGCATTTGCATTACCTTGTAGAAGAGAAAATTGTTCACTATACAAAATTATGATTATAGAAAAAAAAATACTAATTGAAAAAGATAGTATTAATCCAGCGGTAAAAATTTTCATTTCATTGTCTTTATTTTTTCTTGCCCTCTCAGCAGCAACAAGTTTAGTTACTGCTATCGCCACTCCACTGCTAGAAAGCACAAGTAATAATGAATAAAGCGGAAAAATTAGGTAGTATACGCCTAAGCCATTACTACCTAAAATATGCGTAAGCGGAACTTTATAGAAAGCACCAATTAATTTTGCAATAATACCGCCGACTGCTAAAATAAAAGCACCAAGTATAAAAGTGTGGCGTTTTTTAATTTTCATTTGTTAGTTGCCTGTTTATATACTTGGAAACAAGTTCTAAACTTTTAATATCATGAGTTGATATTTCGTCATCAGCAAAACCAAGTAAGCCAATTAAACCCTCACAATTTTCACCTGCTAAAATTGGCAAAAAAAGTTGACTTTTGCAGTTGTTTAATTTTTCAGTAGTGATATCAATAATAGTTGTTCCATCTGAATTATTAGCAACATAATTAGATGAAGAACACACCAAATCTACTAATTTTTCATTAATTTCCTTATTTATAAAACTTTTCTTATTTTCTCCTGTGTATGCTATGATTTTTTCTTTATTGCAAACTAAAATGCTCTTATTTAACATTTGATTTAACACATCACAAAAACCTTGTGCTATTTCTGCCAAACTTGTTACCGGATGAAATTTTTTAAGCACAAGTTCGCTATTTTCATTTATGTATATTTCAAGTTGCATACCAACATTCAACCTAAGCACATTTCTTATTTCTTTAGGAATAACAACTCTTCCTAGTTCGTCTATTTTTCTTACCATTCCTGTTTGCTTCATTAAAACTTTTCCTTATAAAATATTTAAATATAGTATCAGGAAAAAATTGGCGTTTTATGCACATTAAGTTGTTTTTTGAATATGATTTTCGTAAAATTTTTTTAATTGCTAAAATTGATTTTGCATTATTAAAAACAAATATTCCCACCTAAAAGGTGGTTGCTTTTCATGTGGGGACTAAACCCTTCTCTTCTCTTGCGTACACCTAAAAATTCTTTCACTCGCAGTTTTGGTTTTAATGGGTCTAGATATTCTTCCATACTTATTTAATCTAAAAATAAAATCTTTTCTAATCTTAAATTTATTACATATTCTGCTATTGCTTTTTCAATTCTTTTTACCGTTACTTGAAAAACTTTGTCTATATAAACCTATTATAAGGTTCTTCTCGCAATGCATAATGTATGGTACTTTACAGCAAAAAAAACACAATTTTAAAATTGTGTTTTTATAATTTATTTCTTTGTTGTAGTCTTCGGCTTTGGAGCAGACTTTTTAGCAGCAGAAGTTGTTGTTTTAGGTTTAGCGGTTGCAGTCTTAGTACCCGCTGTTGTTGTTTTAGGTTTAGCGGTTGTGGTTTTAGTAGCTGTGGTTTTTGGTTTATTCACAGTTGTCTTTTTCACAGGGTCTTTAACTTTAATATCTTCAACTTTTATTTCTTCAACCTTAGCTTTCCCTTTAAGGGACTCTTCAAATTTAATTTGTTGTTCTCTTCTTTTAGCATTTTTTTCTGCATAAACTAGAGTTTCTTCAAAATATACTTGATTACAAGCATGATACCACGCTGAAATTAATGCAAAAAAGAACAATGAAATTAACGAACCACCAACAACTATTGTAATCGTATATGCGGAAGCAACTACCCCGCTATGAATTAAAGAAGCTAATACAATTCCACCCACTAATAATAATCCAAACATAACCCAAAAGAATAATTTATAGAATAGCATTGAAACACCCTTGCCGGTCATACGCACCTTACAATCAATAAGCGCTTCGCCAACATTGTCATATTCAAATTTATCCAGACAAAACATAACCATTGAGAACATTGCAATAAAGATAAGTGCCGGAATAACAAGTAATATGGTTCCTAATAGGTATGCAGTTGACATAACAGTGCCAATTACTAATGCTTGAAGAAATTTTTCATCTTTCCAGCAGAATATTGAAACCACACTTGGATTTTCGCCTTTTGTTAGTTTATTAAAAAAGCGAACATAACCATGTTGCATTGGACCAATTAGCAAAAATGCGATTAATAGCGTCACAACCCATAATTGTTTAACTTGACCAAAAAGAATAATTGGAAGAATAGCAAGAACAAAAAATGGTAGAAAATATAGAACTTTTGCAAGCACTGCCTTCCAATAAACACCTTTTAACCTTTTTGGTCCTGCTTGAAAAATTAAGTTAAGAATAGAATCTTCAAAAATACTTTTATTTTTTGTTTCTTTTTCCATTATATTAACTCCTATAAAATTTGATTATAGTATACCAAACAATAAAATTTTATCAAACGAAATTTCATATCTTTTGTATTATGTTTTAAAAAACTCCACCAGTTAAAGACTTTGCATCTCTTTCATTATCACTCTTTTGTAATCGTAATTTCCACTATATTATCAGCATACTCAACTTGTTTATATTCTAGATTAAAATCAGCATCCATACCCACATATTCATAAGCAGTAATTCTTAAAGTAAGTGAAGTTATATCATTCACTATTTCCGCTTCGTTTAATTGGAGCAGATTTGAAAAACCTGCCACATTTCCACCCACTAAGTTTATTTGATTTAATTGCATACTAATTCCTGTTGCAGATTCCGAAGTTATTTCAAAAGACAATTTCAAAAACTTATGTTCAGAACTAAAATCAGTTCCAAGCAGAAGAGCAAAATATTCATTCAAATTATAAGATATAGTACTTCCGCTTCCTACACTTAAATTGATTGGATGAAAGGTTTGCTTATAACCATCATCTGTCGCAGGAAGAGAAAAATTTTGGCTTTCGTCGTATTCAGCATCTATCTCTCCACTATCACTTTGCCATTTAATAATACCGCCCACTTTAATAAATATATATAAACTATATGATTTATCACTTCCGTTATATTCCCCATCAAAATACCCATTAAATTTAGCAACAACTGGAAGCATAACAGTTTTTGATAGTTCCGGTAACATAAGAAGACCATCTGAATTAATTTCAGCATTGTTATTTAATAATTGATAAAGGTCTGTTGCAACTGGTTCTCCCTCATTTTCTATAAAGAACTGCTCTTTAATATTCGCTCCCCCAACTTGATTCTCCCAAAATTCAACTGGTATTGTGTTACTTATATTTATCGAGAAGGCTAAAATATGGCGAATTTCTTGTGTGTTAGTAACAGGTTCGTAATTTTCAGTAACTGCATTAAATTTCGAAAAAGTAAATAAATTTTCTAGCAGATTGCTATTATTATACTGTGTTTCATTCTCAAAATAATGTGGAGCAACACGCGAGGAGTTAATTTGCACTTTATAAAATGGTTGCAAGGTATAAGTTACAGGTTCTAAAAATTTAAATAATAAATTATCATTTCTATAAACCGAAACAGAAATTTGCACGGTTAAGTTTTTGTATATGTTTTTTACATATAACTCATTATTTATCATCCAAACAAAGTCATTGCCACCGTTAACAAGTTCAAGTTCATAGCTAACAAAATCGCTTATATTGCTATAAAAATCATCAACCATAAATTCTTTTACAATAAAGTTTTCAGTAAGTTTTTCACGATTATACACTACCTCATTTTCATCTGCGCTACCAATTAATTGCTGAGTAGGAGCTGGCGTATATTTGAAATTATGTTTAATTTGAATATACATAATCCTTTTTAAAGCAGTACCACTAACAATATATGGCATAGTTATATCTATAGAAATATGTTCGTCTATATTTACAACGCTATTTAAATAAAGAGTTGTCTGTTGACTGCCACAAACTACATAAACATACTGTCCATCCACCATTCCGAAATTAGCAAGCGATCGATATGCTTGTGGTATTTCAACATACATGTGATTCTCATAATTGAAATTAACATTGTTTACATATATATAATTAAATAAAGCTAATTGTGTTCCGCCGTTTGCAACAAGAGGATTAGATGCTGAGTTAACAACAACACCATCAGGAGAGTTTTTTATTTCGAAACTATTTATCTTTTCAAATTGAGAATAGAAAGCATAGCGTTTTTCAACTTTTTGACTGTATGTTCCATTTGTTTGCTGAAATAATGAAACAACAAAATCTATGTTTATAACAAAATCACCAAAGTCACCTAATTTAAATGGAAGTGTTCCATCATCGTTAAGCAAAACTTCACTTGTTTGAGAATTATATTTACCTGCCGTGAAATATTTACTCACATTTGTATCTTTTGTTATTGTGATTGTTCCTACGCCCAAATGATGGTTTATAAATGCTATAATATCATTAATAGTTTGCGCTTCTTCTTCTAACACATCCTTTGAATTAATATATGTTAAAAATTCCACTAATTTGTCATAATAATTATCATGAGTTGGAAGAGTTTCGTAATATATCGTTTCAACAATAGTTTTCATTTTTGCTTCAACTTCAACAAAATCAAATTTAAACACACTATCAACTTCTGTCAATACTTTTAAGATAGTGTTATTATACTTAGGAACTTTATATAGTAAATAATTAACAGCACTTACTACTCGGCTTTTTCTTATCTCATCACTATAAAAGTCGAACATATTATCAAGAGAAGATTCGTAATAAAGTGAGATTAACTCATCAATAAAATTTTGAAATGTGTTATTGTAAGCGCTTTTAACAACATCAATAATATAAGCTAATTCATTATCGTCCCTATTTATTGTGCTAGATGGAATAATTCCATAGTTTTGAATAATAGATAGTAATCTATCCACATTATAAGTTAAATCTGATTGTTGCTCATACTCGTCAAAATCAATTTGTGAAGCTTTACTTATTAACTCATCAAGATATATTCTTATATAATTTTCGTTATTAATAGACGCATCCACAACATTTTCCTCATCAGAAAATGCTATTTTAACAAGTGGATATGAGGTGTTATTTGCAGCATTATATTTTTTTGTTTCATTATTAACAATATTCACAATTTCTGCCAAGCTGTGGTTTATATTAATCAATGCTTCATTGAAGTTGATTTTGTCTTTCGCCACTTCTATTGCATTAATGTAATTTTGATATAAGTGTAACATGTTAGTATCTGCTGAATCTATATACAGTTTAGTTTTATAAACACCATTTCCATAGTAAAAAGAATAATTTGGAATTCCGTTGTTTTCGACTGTGAAAAATTGCCAAATTACATCGCCGTAGTTTCCGTTTTGATCAAACTCACCTGACATAATTATGTTTTTAACGCCGTCAAACTCATCATCGTTTACTTTTTTAATATTAGAAACTTCTGGTGACTTCACTAATATGGTTAAGTTGTCGTGTCTAAGCAGCTTATATATTTTATCAAATCCACTCTTAACTTTAAGCACTGCTGGCGTTTCTGGCTCAATGGCAGATGTTTTAATATCATAAATTTGCGTTGCATCCACACTTGCCTGACTGCTGCTTAATGAAAGTGTAACCTTGTCGTTATCGGTGATAAAATCAAGTTTGTCGTTTCCTTGTTTACCTATTGCACTATCAAACGCCCTTTTTATATTTCCTATAACATCAATTCCGTCATCATTAATTTGCTTTTCTTCACTTGAATTTAATTCGATATATATTTGATATCCATAATTCGAATTAAAAATCCTTGTAATATTATATGCAGACACATAAATTAATCCTTCATACTCTTCATTTGTGAGCAATCTAAGTTTTGTGAAAGTTAAATCAATGGAGCCGTCTGTTCTATTATTTCTTAAAAATAATGAATATGATAGTGCCTGTTTAACGGTAATTTCACCAGTTGTTTTGTTTTTTTCTTCATACAGATAAGAATTAGGGTAACTGTCTGTTTCGCCTAACTCAATTTCCGTAAAATAATTTATTTTTTCTAACAAACTAATACTAGAAAATTGAAGACTAGAAAGACTATCTATGGAAGAATCTCCTTCAATAAGTGTGGAATATAACACAACATAATTTACAGGCTCATCAATTTTTTCGCCATCAACATTAATAGCATCGCCATTATCGTTAAACAATCTATTGCCCTCTCTGTCAATAGCGTTTGAATCAGCATCGGTTAGCACAAACACAACAAAAAATTTAATCTTATCATTACTAGAATTAATTGCTTGAATGTTTGCACTAAACCTACCGTCTAGTAAGTTTGTTAATGGTATTTCATATCCTGTAAGCAAATCTTCTCCATAATTAATTGGAACACCATTCATGCTTGTGAAGTTAGCTATCTTATCATTTACTTTTATAATATTAAATAGTTGTTCTTCTAATAATTTAAGTTGACCATTTAAATATATTTGCATTTCGCTTCTAACACCATTATTGCTATTGTATTCTATAAATAGTCGTGGAATTAGATATTGACTTTGCATTTGTGATTTATTAATGATTTTGTTAGTGTTGATAATGATATTTTGTGTTCCAACATATATTGTTCCATCAAAAATATCGGGATTGGAAGCAACCAAACCATTATTATCTACACACATATCCCATGGGTTAGTTCCGGTTTTGCGTTCAACGATATTACTTGCATCATTTCCCTCGTACATCACACTATTAGGAGATGTATGACTTATATAAATTTTACTAAAATCATAAAAGACATTTGTTTCACCATTTGATTTAGTTATAGAAAGTGAAAATAAAACATATATTTGGAAAGGTTTTTCTTTAGACGGAATTTTTGGAAGAAAGTTAAAAACACTAGATAATTTATTGATTTCTAAAAATTCATAATTTAATCTTAATCTGCTTTCAGTTTCCAAAGATATGTTTATCTCTGTGTTTGCATTAATAATGTTTGATAGTTGATAAACACTTTGCAAGTGCTCATGTGTGGTTACTCCTGTTTGTCCTTCTTCACCTTTGTCAACAAACACTGATATGCTTAAATTTCCAAGTAATGAAAGGTTGGTTGCTGCATCGGGTTCTGTTTCCTCACCATCGCCTAACTTTGTTTTAATATTAAATTTATCAATAAGGTTTTGCAGTGATAATTGAGTATTATCAAAAACCGTGAATTCTTGCTCTGTTTCATCAACATTTAATCCTGTTATTTCAACATCACTTATAAAAAATTCAATATCCGCCACAATAAAAACATGTTTTAAAGATGGCCAAACTTGGGTTAAAAATGAATCTTTTTCCCATTTTAAAGATATTTCATTTCCCTTTGTTTGAAATTGACTAAAAAATTCTGCCACTGAACGAGTGTCATTGATATAATTATAATACTTGTTCAAATAATTATTATATTCAATAACTAACGCTTGATAAGATGCATCATTATTTATAGAAGTTGGTTTACCATAATATAAATCAAAAAAGGCAAGAAAACCTTTCTCTTTAAACTCTTCTTGCATTTGATAGGTTCTGTGCATTCGAGTTATAACACTAAATCTGTCACCCTCAACATTTTTGGAATTTAAAAAAAGCTTATAAAAAGGTTTTGGGCGCTTATCTGTTACTAACTCAGTTGACATAATATTATCTTGCTCTGTAAAAAACAACACATCTCTTTTCACGGTTGGACCTAGAAAAGAAACTTTAGATTGGTTTATGTTAAAAGAATTGAAATAATCCGAACTAAGTTCAATTATTCTTTCTTCATCTCTAGTTAAAATATATGAAGTTTCCATTTTTGGCAAATCTGACACATTATATTTTAAGGAATTTGTGGTTATAGGAGTGTCAACAATTATATTAAGTTTGCAACTCATACCCACTTGTGAAATAAATTGTACAACCGCTGAGCCACCAATATTTCTACCTTGTTCATCTTTCAGCACTTTAATTGTAAAAGGCTGGCGTGTTTTAACAATATCTGGCAGACTTATTGCTTTATGATCTTGCCGTAAATCCACAGTTAGCAGGTTTGTAGTTGAATTTTCAGGCATTGAACCTAAAGTAATAGTGGTATCATCTTCAATAACAATATGAATCTCTTGCACATTTCCGCTACCGTCAACTTTTGACCCTGCGCTAACAATGTTGCCTACGGAAGTAAATGTTTGTTCACTTATGTAAAGAGAAGTTGCTTGAACAACTTTTTCATTAAATCCACCTGAAAGTGCAAAAATTCCGATTATTAAACCAAGTATACCCAAAACGGAGAGCATACTAATAGAAATAATCCTATATATTTTTTTTCTTTTCATTCAACTTCACCTTCCGCAATTCCAAATTACAACAAAATCACAAGTTAATCTTGTTTTTAGTATAATAAAATAACTTTTTTAAGTCAAACAATTATATATTTTATTTTAAACTACTATTTGTTTTTTATGAATATATGGCTTAAATATTAATTGCGTATTTTTAAACAAGCCATTTATAAATATAATTTTTTTTCAATGATAAAAAATATGAGAAAGATAATTATTTTTTAGTTTAATAAATTTTTTTTATTATTTATAAGTTTATTATGAAAATTAAAAAAACAATTTATTATTTATAATGAAAATTTTTTTCAAGAAACAATAACGGCAAGATTGAAATTTGTTAGTCCTGAATAATTGCCTGTAATTTCATAGCGAATAATGGTCTGTCCGCAACTTATGGCTTTTAATAGTTGAATATCGCTAAATTGAGGAGGGTTTGAGGTTATAACAGCTTGATTTTCAATATAACTATTAATTATATTTACAATTAATATATCTCCACTCCGTATCTCGAAACTAACTATAACATCTTTTTTATCGTTCATATTTAATTGAAGGGGATTTTCTTTAATCCATTCTTCACTATCAATTAATAATTTTAATTCAGTGATATAATAACCTAATGCTATGGTTACCGTTTCTTCAATTTCACCGCATTTAACTTTAAAAGTTGCAGACTTTTCATTATTCATAGCTGTTATTGTTATAACATAATCTTTTATACTAATTACATCTGCTGAAAGATTAATAAATTTGACTTCGCCCACATTATATGCATAGTCATTGTCATACTTTATTACAACTAGGCTTTCGTTACTATCATCTGTGGCATTCAAATATAAAATACTTTCGTATTCTAATTCAAATTCCCTCACTAACAGTTTTTCCACTTTAAATTTTTGCGTAAAATTATAATCTGCAATTAGAATCGTTATTTCACACTCGCCTTCTGCATCCAGCGTTTTTAATTTATTATTTTCAAAAATCAAATAATCATTAGGTTCAACTTGATAATCTGTGCAATAATTGTCATCAACAAAAACTGCAATTTCCGCATAATATTGATGGCTTATGTTTTCAAAATTTTTATTTAATAAATATAAAACAATCTCACTCTCTTTAATAGACTGTTCTTCATATAAAAAATCGATTATAATATCATTATTGTCATATAATTTAATATTTTTTTCAAATATAATAACTTCTTCAAAGGTGTAAGAAAAATTGCCTTTATAGGAAAATGAAAAATGGGAAATTTCTTTATTTAAAAATTTAAAAATTAATTCTATACAATTTGTATTCTTTTTATCTTCAATTATTTCAATATCTTCACTAAAAATAAAATTATTTGCTGATAAGTTTTCGCCCTCAATAGAAACCGTATAAGCGGAATCTGTAAAATAATAATCTTCTTCTTGAATTGAAACATTTTTTGGTGGCTCAGTTATTTCAAAATCATAACTAATAACACTTATTCCACCCATAAGTATATAATTTATTATAATATATCCACTTCCTGACTGCTCACCGATTTTAAAAGTTCCATCAAACGATAATTCAAGAAGTTCGCTATCTGTTCTAAAAGAAAATTCGGTTATAAAATTTGAATGAAAGTTGTGTGTTATTTCTCCATTTGAAAGTGTGCTAAAAATTATTTTACCATTAATTAGGTTTTTAACTTCATAACTATTGCCTGCCACCTCTATTACTAACTCTTCAACTTTTTGCTCTTTAGTTAAATAATCTAAAACGCTAAAAAAAACACTTGCCTCTCCCTCTTTCAAAGCAATTATTTCGCTATTGTCAATGGATATAATTTCTTCATTTGACGAAGTTAAAATAACGGGATAAATATAATTTGCTGGAGTAAATTCCATATAAGACTGTGCGAACACACTGTTACCTTTTAGCATGCTTATGCTACCAGTTTTAACAGAAAAACTACTTAACTTAATTGCATCTTTTTTCACATTTAGTATGTAAGAAGTACCTAAAACACTTCCGTTATAACTTTTTATATGTGCAAATATTTCGGCCTGCCCAACATTTTTGCATTTCACTATATTATTATCTACTTCTGCCACAGTCTCATTATTGGACAAAAAAGAAAGTGTGGTTATATCTAGGCTTTTTCCAATAATCAAACTGTCCCGAGAGAGCTCAAACTCATCATTCACGCCATACTCATTAATATCTTTAAAAATGAATTCAACATTACTTAGTTGAAAACTGGAACACGAACTAAGGGCAAAACCAAACACAAAAACCAAAATTATCATTGCAAGGTTTATCCAAAATTTCATATAAACTCTTCGACATTATTAGGCAAAACACATCATTAATCTTCATAATATCACATTAAATTTAACTTGCAAAATAAATTTTATATTTTAATAAACATTTAACGAAATATATATACTTCAAAATAAAGATTTAGATTTAAATGCTCTTTCATTCTAGCATTTTCTAAACAATTTCCTTTTCTACTCATGTTTTAATGAATAATTCTTTCTTTAACTAATATTAAACTTGTTTGTTGTATTCCAATCAAAAACAGTATCCATTTAGATATTGATTTTTTACAACATTTTTTACCATTTTCATGTTAAGACTTTTACAACATTTGAAAATGGCATTCTTTTAAAAAATCTATGCATTGTTTGTTTATTTCAGCTAAATATTATAAAGATAAAAGATGCAAATAATTTAAGGATATCAAATATAAAAATAAATTAAAAAGATATTTTTACAAAGAGAAATATAATAACAACAATATTTTAAAGTATATTTTATGCCTTTTAGTGCCCTATCGTATTAGACATAAAAAAACTTACTTTATAACAAGTAAGTTTTTTAATTGTAATATTTTAGCGTTTTCTAAATTGAGGAGCTTTTCTAGCTTTCTTCAATCCATACTTTTTTCTTTCTTTAACTCTTGCGTCTCTAGTTAAAAATCCTGCTTTTTTAATTTCAGCTTTAAGTTGTTCATCACTTTTAACTAACGCTCTGGAAATACCGTGTCTAATTGCGCCCGCTTGACCAGTTAGTCCACCTCCGTGAACTGTTATAAAGGTATCAAACTTTTGAGAAGTTTCTGTTAATTCGAAAGCTTGGCGTGCAATTTGTTTAAGCGTTCCAAGTTGAAAATATTCTTCAATATCTTTATCGTTTATTGTTATTATGCCTTTTCCGTTAGGAATTAATCTAACACGTGCAACTGATTGTTTTCTTCTGCCGGTTGCAATATATTGAACAGTTTTGTTTGCGGATTTTATTGTTTTTGGTTTAACTGCAGATTTAGGTTCAACAGTTTTTGGCTTGTCAACTACTTTTTCCACTTTTTCTTCTACTGGTTTTTTTGTAACTGGTTTAGATACTTCTTTATTTTCTTCTTTTTTCACAGCAGGTTTAGCTGCTTCTTTTTTTACAGCAGGTTTTGCTACTTCTTTTGTTGCAACAGGTTTTGCTACTTCTTTTGCAACTGGTTTTGAGGCAGTCTTGATTGTTTCTTTTGTTACGACAGGTTTAGTTGCTGGTGCTTTTGCAACAGATTTAGATGCAACTTTGGTTGCTTCTTTATTTACAGCAGGTTTAGTTGTTTCTTTTTCTGCAACTTTTTTGCTTTCTTTTTTTACATCAGCCATTATTTTTCCCCCTTAATAGAGATTTTTTTAGGTTGTTGAGCAGCGTGTGGATGACTATCATCCTTATACACCTTTAACTTTTTAAACATTTCTCTGCCAAGTACATTTTTGGGTAACATACCTTTAACAGCCTTTTCTAAAACAAAGTCGCTTTTTTGTTGCATTAAATCTTTATAAGATGCTTTCTTTAATCCACCCGGATATCCAGAATGTGTGTAATAAATTTTTTTATTTAATTTATCTCCAGTTAACACCATCTTATCGGTGTTGATAACTATAACATAATCCCCAGTGTCAACATGAGGTGTGTAAGTAGTTTTATGTTTTCCGCGAAGAATATGAGCCACTTGACTAGCAACTCTTCCTAGTGGAAGTGATGCAGCATCAATAAGTAACCATGATCTTTCCACAGTTTCTTTTTTTGCCATAAAAGTTTTCATTTAGTTTCTCCTATAATAATTTTTAAGTTTTTAGTTTCTTCAAGATAATTTTAATTATGTTAAATTGCAACACTATTAATAAGGGGCTAGATTATTAGCAATATTCACAATTTCATGCTTGATAATTTTATAACAATATTAGCAGTTTGTCAAGGCTTTTTTGTTTGTTTTTAAAATACTATTATGAAAACAATTATAAAATAAACACTTTTTTATTTTATTTGCTTAAAAAATTTTTATATTTTTATTTAATTTCAACTAGTTCTTTGAATTTATTTATTTTATCAACAAACTTCCAAAAAATTTATTCGCATTCTTTAATTTTTCATACTTTCAAATTTAAAAAATAAAATGCAAACTAATTTAGCATTTCATTAAAAATATAACTGTAATTCACAAAAGTTTTATTAAAAAACATATTGGAAAAATTATAGATTATTTTATTCATTGGCGAAAAACCATTCACATAATCGTTTAAGTTCATGCCAGCAAATAAATTTAATTTTACTCTTAATAAAGTATAGTTATCAAAGGTATTATAGTTTTCCAAATAAACAGTAAACTCTTGATTAAAACTAGCACAAGTGTAAACAATATTTGCAAATTTATTCGTGAGTACATCGTTAAATTCTGTTTCGCAAAGTTCTGCTGTGATATTATCGCCAAGTAGAGTTAAAGGTGCATTTAAAGTGTTTATCATAACAAAACTATTAGCTTTGTTTTTCATTAATTCAACTTGATCACAAATGCCATAACTGCCTGTTGAATAGTTAAGAGGTAAAATATTTTCATAATAAATATATTTAGCAATATTATAATATGCCTCATCTAACATGCGTTGAACAGAATTAAGAGAATGATTATCTTCACCTGCAATATATTTAACATGAAGACTTTTAAAATAATCTATCAAAGAAAAACTGGTTTCTATTAATTTGTTATATTCAAATGTGAATTTATTAATCGTTGTTGCAACAATGCTTGTGTTACCTATAGCATCAATTTCACTTTCAAAAACAAGTTTAGCATTGTTAAATCTAGCTAGTGATTTTTCAAAACCTAACACCTTATCATAAAATTTGTTTATCTCTTTTTGATTATATTCCCCCGCATATTCATAAAACGGTTGATGCCACACTTCATAATATCTAAAAATATATTTCAACATGTTTGCTTGAATTTCGCTTAGCGCCCTATATCTAAGCGACACATCATCCACATCTAAACTATCGTATATTTTACTTTCAATTACCGGGTTGTTATATTTAACAACAACAGTGTTACCTTCAATATTTTCGCTGTCGCCAAAAAGATTAGTGTTTTCAGTGTTATATTTTCTAATAATACCATTATATTTTTCTTTAATATTCATAGGGGTTTTGTTAGGATTTTCACAAGCAGTCAACATAAAAGCGCTTACAAAAAACATAATAAACACCAATGAGCAAGTGATAAGTTTTATCATGTTATTGTTTTTTAAATTAACACTTTTTAATATCTGCACTGATACCTTCCCTTAATTAATACCTATCAACACCAAAACATTTCTAACTTTTTCTTGATACTCCGCTCGAATGAATGAGTTTGTGAAGTTATTGTTATTTACCACATTTGACTTAATTTCATGAGTTAAATTAAAAACATTTTCTAAGCCAGAATTATAATTGTTATATAAATCTCTAAAACTTAAAACGAAATTTCGCTCTGTGATTTCCAGCGTAAAAATATTTATTCCCACTTCAAAATCCATAATTTTATCACGCACCATACTGCTATCTAATAAGTACCCATTTTCACTTTCATAAGCAACACTCATAGCAGCATTAATTGAATAAGCATAACAATCACATAACGCGCTATACGCTGTGTCCATAAAATTATCATTAAAAGAATGCTTAATAACAAACTGCTTTAATTTTAGTGTTAACTGTGATTTCGAAAGCAATAATTTTCTATAATTACTTTGCAAAATTCTATAAGCAGAAGTCAGCAAGTTTATACTATTTTCACTGTCTAGATTAGAAGACTGGCGAGTAATCACAACATTTAAACTATCATTCAATGCATCAATGTTTTCTTTAAGATTGTTAATTAATTTTTCAATCTCTCGCTGTTCGCTTCTAGATGCACCTTTTGATATTATTGAATTAGAAACATAAAAGCCTAAACTATCATTAAGCGTTTCATCTAGCGCAAAGTATGAATAAAAAGAAAAAGAATCAATGGTAACTTTCAACGATACATTATCGCCAAATATTTTTTTTCTAGCATTAATTATGGCACCGTGTGAAGAAGTAAAACTTTCTTCATAATTTTCACCGTAACCTTTTTCTTGCAAGTCTAATAAAGAAACGGATATACCTTTTCGTTTTTCATATTCGATAGCACTACTTAACGTGTTATAAGTGGAAATTGATGGCAAAGGAATAAAAAGAATAGCAAGAGCAACTCCTACTAGCACCAACACTATAACTATTAAAATAATTATTGTTCGCTTGCTCATATTTTAATTATATTAGCATTTTTAATTGGTTTTTGCAAAGTATTTTTGCGTCTTGCTTAAAAGCATTTTTTGTTTTTATAGTTTTGTGATATAATAATTAAAATTATGGCTTAATTAATAGGAAAACACATGAAATGTCAATTTTGCGGTAGCACCGACAGTAGAGTGCTTGATAGTAGAAATTCATTAGAAATAAACTCAATAAGAAGACGGCGAGAATGCCTTAACTGCTTAAAAAGATTTACAACATTTGAAACAATAGAAACCCTTCCAATAATGGTTATTAAACATGATGGACGACGACAGCAACTAGACGGCGACAAGATAAAACGCGGAATCATTCGAGCATGTGAAAAACGCCCAGTTAGTATTGCTCAAATTGATAAAATGGTGGATGATATTCAAAAACTCGCGCAAGGTTCATTAGATCAAGAAGTGGAATCTTCGCAAATTGGCGAATGGGTAATGCAAAAATTGAAAGAAACAGATGAAGTTGCTTATATTAGATTTGCCAGCGTTTACAGAAAGTTTACAGACATAACTCATTTTATGGATTTTATAAAAGAATGCAAGCCAGAAGACAAATTAAAAATCAACAAGTGACAATCACTTGTTTTTTATGCTTTTCTTAAAATAAAATTATTTAATTAAAGTGGCACATTTTTTACTAGCAGGCATGTTAGTAAGTAACATAAAACCGTGATGCGTGAGCAATTTAACTTGAATTACTTGTAAACAGACATAGAGTTTGTAATTTTTATCTTATTTTTTTATCGTAAAAATAATTCAACATTTCATAAGTATGCGAGCCAAAGTTTATAACTTTTTTGATGTTTATTTAAACTCAAATCTCTCTATAAAGAGTGGCAATCTTTGTTAAATAAATATTATTAATACCAAAGGCGATTATATTTAAAAAAATAACAATACTTGCTTTAATCTTTGAATAATTTAAAAATTATTATAAAAACTAATTGCAAAGGAAATGCCTATGCCTGTAGTTTTTATTTTTTTAGGATTAACTTTTATCACTGTACTTTTTTACGGCAAAATTAGAGTACTATCTTTAAATAAATATTTTTTACTGGGAATACTGCTTGTTTCCCTTTTATCCTATTTTGTTAAACCCTTACTAGTAACAGAAAACTTGCAAATAAACGCACCATTATTTTTTTGTTTTGTGTTTTTAATTATAAGTTTAAGTTTAACATATCCTCATGATTTAATTAGGAAAAGCTTAATTGCCAACATGTTTATTTTGTTTTTTTATATACTTCTTGTTAAAATAGATGGTTTTTACTTACTTTCATTTAACATTTTGCCTGTTGTGGTTTTGGTTATATTATCAAATATAATTATTTTTAAATCTTTTGAGCAGATTTTTTTAAATAGCGTTTTAGCATTTTTTATTATTGAATCATACACCGCCTTTTATCTTTTGCACCATCTTTCTTTTGCCAGCATTTTTTTGCCAACAATAATATATCCATTTGCAATTAGCCTATCAATTAGTTTTTTGATTATTGCCTTTTTGCAAACTATTAAAATATATACCAGGAGGCTAAAATGCGAAAATTGATGCTTATTTTATTAATTTTTAGTTTTTGCTTTTCTTTCTATCCTCTCCACCTTACAATTTTTGCTTACGAAAATATAATTACAGATGAGGAAGTCAACTTTATTGTATATTCCACTGATGGCGCTTTTTTATTTGAAAAAGCAGGCGTTAAAGTGGGCGATGAATATTTAAGTAAGGATTTTAAAAAATATGAAGTCATATCCATTAATTATGAAAGCGGAGTAGGTATTGCAAAATTCAAAAAAAGTATTAAAATCCCCCAAACCAACATTTCACACACTCCCAAAAAGATTACCGCTAAAAGCAAAAAGTTTGGGATTTATATGACACACAATGCAGAAAGTTATGTAGTTGGCGATGGAACAGACAGTATTTATGGCGCAGGTGGTATTCATGACATTGCAAAAAGATTAAAGTGGGAATGTGAAAATTTAGGAATTACCACCGTTCTAAACGAAACTTTGCATCTTCCCCACAATAGTTTAGCGTATTCTAGAAGTTCGCTTACTGCAAAAAAACTACTCACAGACAATTGCGATATAGACGCTTTATTTGATGTGCATCGTGATGGTTCTAGCAGAGCGAGTTACATAACACGCGTTAACGGTTACGACCGAGCGATGGTTCGGTTAGTTATAGGCAAAGCCAATCCTAATTTTAAAGCCAACGAGCAATTTGCAATATATCTTATGAGTGTTGCAAACGAACTATATCCGTGGCTAATTAAAGATATTTATTATGCCACTGGTCACTATAATCAAGCATTATTTAACAAAAGTATACTTTTAGAAATGGGTTGTCATTTGGCTGAAAAACATATAGTGCTAAATAGCATTGCTCCTCTTGCAGATGTTTTAAATACAACACTTTTTCACACAACTGTTGATACAGATACAAACGAACTAATTATAAACGGCGATGACGAACGGGTTCGACAGGAGAAGGCCGAGATAGCGGGTGGCGAGGTCCATGGGCTCTCCAGGCAGTCAGCAGGTTTTCCAGACGGTGGGGCCGGCGGCGCTTCAGCGCTGGCCATCTCGTTGGATGCACGCCTTCGCGGGGAGATTCGGATCCGGGGGAAAGCCGGGAAGGCGAGGCAGGCACGAGAGGCTGCCACCGCCTGCTCGCCCTTGACCCGGATCCCGAGTGTCCGGTTGTACGCTTCTACTTCAACCCGATGGTCAGCGGAGGTGTTCGATGCGTCGCTCGCTGGTGGTCCTGTCAATGGTGGCCCTCTTCTTGGCTGCGAACTCGTGTGGCGAGGAAGGCGAACCGGTCGGCCCGACCGCTCAGGACGCCGGAACCGTCGAGGATGCCGGGAACGTCGAGGACGCCTCGGTCCAGGAGGACGCGGGCGAGACGAGCGACGCCGGTGAGGAGCAGGACGCAGGGCTTGGCGACGCGGGGGACCCGCCGCCGCCCGCGGAGTGGAAGCCGGTCGCGAGCGGGACTACCGAGTGGCTGATGGAGGTT
>ENA-UOOK01002223-UOOK01002223.1-fermentation-metagenome-genome-assembly--contig:-NODE-2223-length-24285-cov-80.283615_pt1 | contig 24285 bp, 14 predicted proteins | sample MGYA00245777_ERZ724023 | MGnify/ENA primary metagenome ERZ724023 (study PRJEB28704, sample SAMN03018312) | fermentation metagenome | biome: anthropogenic terrestrial biome; feature: soil...
TCGGGCGGATTTTCGCTATTTGCTGATCGGAAGCCATAATCGCGCAACATTCGGAATGATTCACGCGAAAACTGATGTCTTGCTCCGTTTCCAGTTTCACGGAAAGAGGGACGCAGACAGCCCCCGCATGCAGCACCCCAAGCTCACCTATCACCCAGTTGTTTTTTCCTTCGGAAATCAGGGCGACACGGTCGCCCGCCTCGATCCCCAACGCCATTAACCCGGCAGCGAACTGCCTGGCTTTGTCCTGGACTTCCTTGTAGGAGAGTGAGGTGTAATCTGTCCCTGTTCTTGCTTCGTAAAGAAACGGACGTTCGCTGTACTTCTCAACAGCTTCGTTCAAAAAAGAGATGATTGTTTTGCTCATCGATGTTGGATTTAATTTTTTGCTGCAAATTTACTGTTTTTTATGGAATACTACTCCCTCCACTTTATCCATTTTGGGCCGTCGCTCCATCCTGACTCCACGACCGTTTCAATAAATTGCATACCCCGTACACCGTCGTACACATCCGGAAAATCCAGTATATCGGCAGAGGGGGGGGCTTTTTTCATTTTTGCCTTCACCGTCAGCGCGAAGTTACGGTAGATATTGGCGAAAGCTTCGATAAAACCTTCGGGATGCCCTCCGGGCGTACGTATGTTCCACCGGGTATTTTTACCCAGGTAAGGATGGTTCCCGCCGATATGCATCACTTCCTCGGGGCTGTTCCCTTTTTTTAGGAAAAGCTGGTTGGGATGCTCCTGAACCCATTGTATTCCTCCCTTTTCCCCATAGACACGGATGTTGATGTTGTTGGCTTCACCCACGGCAACCTGACTGGCCGAAAGCAGGGCTTTTACCCCTTCTTCCATCCGCATCATGGCCACTCCGTCGTCATCAATCGGACGCCCGGGAACGAAAGTATTCAGTTCGGCGCAAAGTTCCACCACTTTTAATCCGGTTACGTATTCGCACAAATGCCAGGCATGGGTTCCTATATCACCCATACAACCTGCCTTCCCCGATAATTGTGGATCGGTACGCCATCCCGCATTGTTCCCTTCCGTTAGCTCGATACGTTCTGCCAGCCAGCCTTGAGGGTATTCTACGTATACACGGCGTAACTTGCCCAGCTCTCCTGCGGCAATTCTCGCCTTCATCTCTTTTACCGCGGGATATCCGGAGTAAACGTGAGTCAAAGCCAGTACCAAACCGGTTTCTTCCACTTTTTTTTGAAGTGTTTTGGCTTCTTCAAGGGAGAATGTCATGGGTTTATCCAGTACCACGTGAAAGCCCCTTTCCAAGGCCATCATAGCCGGTTCGAAATGGTATTTGTTGGGGGTGACGATCACCACGAAATCCATCCTTTCGTTTTCCGGCAGGTCCGTTTCTTTCTCAAACATCTCCCGGTAGGTGCTGTAAATACGATTGTCCGGCAGGAAATAAGTGCGTCCCGATTCTTTCGATACCTCCGGGTTTGAGCTGAAACATCCGCAGGCCAATTCTACCATATTCTCCATCAAGGCTGCGCGAAGGTGAATGGCTCCGATAAAGCCGGTTATACCGCCTCCGACCATTCCCATTTTTAATCGTCTGTTCTCCATTACACTGTATTTTTGTTGATTATTTGGCAAAAAAAGCATCAAACGCATGTCCGGATACCTGAAAGTCCAGCCGCTTGGTGTACTCACACGATTCACGGGCTCCGTGCTCGCGGTCCATAGCACTGTCTTCCCACTCTATCGAAAGTGGCCCCTGGTACCCTATGGCGTTCAGTGCGCGTATGATCTCCTCGAAATTAATTTTCCCGCGCCCTACACTGCGGAAGTTCCAAAAGCGACGGGGGTCGCCGAAAGGAACGTGTCCTCCGAATACTCCTACTTGTTTGGGAGTGTCACTCCAGTAAGCATCTTTCATGTGCACGTGAAAAATCCGGTCGGGAAACTGATAGATAAAATCCACGTAATCTACTCCCTGGTATCCCAAATGGCTCGGATCGTAGTTGAACCCGAAAGCGGGGTGATGATCCAAGGCCTCCAATGCCCTTTGGGCAGAAAAGGTGTCGAAAGCAATTTCGGTGGGATGTACCTCTAATGCGAAACGAACCCCCAGCTTTTCAAATTCGTCCAGAATTGGTGCGAACCGGTTTGCGAAATCTTGGTATCCTTTATCGATAGTGGATTGTGGAACAGGAGGGAAAGAATACAACAAATGCCATATTGGACTTCCGGTGAACCCTACGACGGTGTCAACCCCCAGCACCCGGGCTGCCCGGGCCGTCAGGATTAATTCTTCAGCGGCACGTCGGCGGACTCCTTCCGGATCGCCGTCTCCCCAGATATAATCGGGGAGGATACTTTTGTGGCGTTCGTCAATTTTATCGCACACAGCTTGCCCTACCAAGTGGGAGGAGATGGTTCGCAATTGCATGCCGTATTTTTCCAAAAGGTCTTTAATGCCCTTGTAATAGGCAGGATCGGTCTGACGGACATCCAGGTGGTCGGGTAATCCTAATTCAAGTCCGTCGTAACCGAATGCTTTTGCCTTTACGCAAACCTCTTCCAGTGATAAATCGCCCCATTGCAGGGAATAGAGTGTAACTAATCGTGCCATGTTTATTCTGTTTTTTATGATTTAAGAAAATACTATAGGATAAGTGTTTGCCGGGTTCGTAGACTGACTTGATTCCACGCAAAACTACTTCTTTTTTTCAAGAAAAACAAGGATGGTTCTCGGGGTTTCCCGGAAAAATTTAATTTTGTGCGTTACTTAACTCTTAAGAAATCTAAATCCCCAAACGAGCTTGACATAAATTTTGTACCTTTGTGCCCGGGTTATGAACATAACAAAGGTGTTACGCCAAAACAACACTAACGATCCGCACCTTTTGGGAAGGGGCGACATCAAAAAACTTCTCGCACAATACTCTTTACCCGCTATTATCGGTATGGTTATCACATCGCTTTACCATATAGTGGACAGTATTTTTATTGGGCACGGTATCGGTGCATCCGCACTTTCGGGCATGGCTGTGACTTTTCCGATTATGAATATTCTTGCCGCTTTTTCCACCCTTATTGGTGTGGGAGGTGCAACACTAACCTCTATCAGATTAGGTGAAAAAGACGAAGAGAACGCACGAAGTATACTTGGACATGTTGCCTTGGTAAATACAGTGAACGGGACATTGCTTGGGGTAGTGACGCTGTTTTTCCTGGAACCTGTTTTAAAGCTTTTTGGAGCTAGTGAAACGTTGTTGCCTTACGCAAGTGATTTCTTGTCGGTTTACATGATAGGAATTCCTGTTGGTTTTGTCTTTATCGGGCTGAATAACATTATGCGTGTGACCGGATATCCTAAAAAGGCAATGCTCTCTTCTTTCCTGACAGTTGCAGTAAATGTTTTACTTGCGCCAATTTTCATTTTTGTTCTTGGCTGGGGCATGAAAGGGACAGCGCTGGCCACAGTCCTCTCCCAGCTTGCGGGATTGGTGTGGGTGCTGATGCACTTTTTCAACAAGAACAGCCTTATTCGTTTTGAGATAAAGGGGTTTAAATTGTCCGGAAAGACGGTCGTCAACATGATGGCTATCGGTGTTTCTCCTTTTCTTATGAATCTCACCTCCAGCCTTGTTGTTTCGATTATCAATTTCGGATTGATGAAACATGGTGGTGATCTTGCTATCGGGGCATACGGAATCATCAACCGGATACTTTTCCTGTTCGGGATGATTGTTATTGGTTTAACAATGGGTATGCAGCCAATCGTAGGATACAACTACGGGGCAAAACAAATCGACAGGTCGTTCAAGGCGCTCAGGTACACGATCATCGTAAGTGTTTTAATCATGACTTTCGGTTTTTTATTTTCCCAACTATTCCCAACTTTGATCATGCGCATGTTTACCAGCGACAGGGAGCTTCTTGACATCTCTGTCCGCGGATTGAGAATTACCACTGTTTTGTTTCCTGTTATTGCCGTTCAGATGGTTATCAGTAACTTTTTCCAGTCGGTTGGAAAAGCAAAAATAGCCGTGTTCCTATCGTTGACGCGGCAGCTTATTTTTCTGATTCCCTTTTTACTTTTGCTCCCCCGGTATTTTGGTTTGGATGGAGTTTTTATGAGTATGCCTGCCGCTGATTTAATCGCGTTTTTTGTAACAATCCTGACGTTTACCTATCAGTATAAAGGAATGAGGGTTAGGAAATAAAAGGGATTAACTTCCTTACTGGTGATTTGACCTAACCTTGTGGCTTCTTATCAATTTTGCCAGAACCACGGTAACCAGTAGCATGAAAATGAACCGAACAATTAAATCTATCCGTAATAACTGCCATTCACCCTTACAGGTTGTCCATTCGGGCAATTTACCGACATTATCGATGATCTGTCCTGAAACAATTGCTGTTCCAACATAATCGCGATAAATATCCGTTGAAGCGGCAAAATTGAAAACCATAAATACAACGGAAACAATGCTTAAGATAAGTGTAATGATCAATAACTTTTTCATCTTCTTTTAATTAAATGGGTTAAGGCTTACAAATGAGATCACTTTTATTACCCACTCCGCTGATTACCAGTCTTTGTATCGCTCGACTGTATGCCACGTAGAAGAGGGATATGGCAATGTATGTGACTGTGAAAGGGTGGCTTAAACATGGTCAAATTTCAAATTAGCTAGTAGTTTGTCTAGTTGTCCATTAGGTGATTTGTATCCAATCACGATTTTGTCGCTTAGGTTTATGTGTAATAGTTCAGACTTGATCTGACAGTGGGCATTATTTAATTTATGGATTTGAGGTTTCAGATCAATTCATCAAAATTTCTTTAGAGCGTAAAAGAGTTTGTTTAAATAACCATCCCTGTCATCTGTCATGAACAAAACGTGATTGGCTTCCAACTCCTCCTGAGAAATACCCCAACGTAGCTGTGGGTATTTTGTCCAAGAGAGTATGAAACTGTTTAATATGATATCCGGTTTTGCCAATCGTGTTTCAATCTCTTTGATGCGTTGATGAAACAGTAGTTTCTCGCTTGCCGGACCCTCATGAAGCAGTCCGTGTGGCTCGATAAAGGTGACATATTGTTTGTCTCCGTCAATCATCCACAAGATAAAGTCCGGGTGAAAGTTACCCGCTTCAAAAAAGCCGACCCCTTTGCCACGACTTAGATTCCGTAGTAAAAAGAGTTCAACACCTTTTTCTTGGAGCTCCCGCTCGTTGGTTTCTGTCCAATCCTTTAAATCTGTTACAAACTGAAACTCACTTTCATTCAACGCTACCGGAAGGATGGTAATCTTTCCGCCTTTTCTCACATGAAAGAGGGGTTGGAATAGATGCATCCCGAAACGGCATGCCTGCAGATCGCCGGATTTTAGTAGTGACTGTTTGTTTTCTTCCAGTTCTTTCTGAAGCTTGGCAATGGAAAGAATCACCTGTTCTTCACTGCCATCCACGATTAACTGATAGAAATCTTCTTTCGGAATGTTGTCATCCCCCGGAGTCAGCTCTCTTAACTCGAGACGAGGCTCAATAAAAGATCGTTTACAATAGTTGTAATAGTGATCACAGTAACGTTTCAGCAATTCTGTTGCTACTTGTTGCAACAAGAGTACGTCTTCAAATCCTTTGGGCTCCAAACGGGCAGCGGGCAGGTAGAGAGTGTACCAGGTCGTATCCGCAAGAAGTTTCCGGATACCGGATTTATCAATATTCAGGTTGTACCAGCTTCTTTCTCGTTTGAACTGTTCGAGCTCGAAATACAATTCATCCATATTCAACAACGAAAGATGCTTTGCGTTCAATTTCACATCTTCTCTGCTTATGACTGCTGCTCTTCCGTTTGAATGTATGGATTGGATACGCGGATACCAGTCCGATACAACAGGATGCAGTTTCAGGTATTCTGTAAGCTGACCCAGGGTGGGCACCGGAGCATCCTTTTTGAAGTCGTACTCTTTTCCATCATCCGCTTTCCGCTTCGGCCGGATAATCTGAAGTTTCTTGCCGAAATTGTAGGTGACATTGAGAGGAATGGTGAAAACACGTCTCCGCTCATTTCCGGGCAACCCTTCATCGGCAAGGAATTGGCGGAATTTCTCCATAAAGTCGGCTTCAATACCGAATACGTTCAGTGTCTCGAGCTCCTCAATATGTTGGGGCAATGAGAGTACATTGCTGTGTCCGCTTCGTTTCAGGCTCCAGCCATATCCTTTCAATCGCACACCGCGTCCGAACAGCTGAATGATCTGGGCACCCTCGCTTTTCCCCACATGCATCAACCCGAGGGTGCTGACCCGCCAACAGTCCCACCCTTCAACAAATTTCTTCGATCCAATTAACAGATTTACAGGCGATGAGGACTCCTTCACGGTTTCAAACATCGCCTCCGAAAAATCACTATCCGCTATCGTGAGCGATAATTCATTTTGTTTAGCTACACTTTCAATGTGATCGGCAAGAGCCTTGGCATCACCCACGTTTATCAGTCCAAAAGGTGTTTCCGATGTGCCAACACGCAAAGAGATTTCTCCCGATTCCCCCTTCACCCTATCCAGGATTAGATGGCCGCCGCTGTCTGTATTAAACAGACGCTTCAGGATGTTTTTATAGAGATCGTCGTAAGTTAGTCCCGAACTGATTGTTTTAGCCAACCAGGTAAATGAACCCTCGAAGATGTCAATACCTTTACTGTCCATCAGTCCGGTATCCACACCTGTTCCGGTCAATATTGTTTCCATGTGTTTGCGTGATTTCTCTCGGTCGGAAAGAAAATCGTTGAGGAACAAAATGATCTGGGCAACATCGGTCGCAACAATCTGCTCATCTTTCCCAAGCTTGTTCCCTCCGCTCACGGTACTTCCCACAAAAACCCATAAGGGTTTTTCAATATTGAAAGGAGTCAATAGTTGCTTTTTACTGTCGTAAATATCCAACTGTTGATAGAATTTTAAAAGGCAGGCCGTCAGGTATACGGATTTGATTTCATGATCATTTGATTTAGGCAAATTCAAGATCTGGTAATCTTTCCCGAACCCATCTTCATAGAACCAACGGTAGGAGTAATCAAATACAACGGTCTTCGCATAATCATCTTCATGTCCTGTACCGGAAACAGCCTGATCGAAGGTTGCCGAGTATTCAAAGGCAAACCCTTTTTCACAAAGCATGGCACGGTTCTTATACCATGCATTTTCATCGGTCTTGGCATTGGTTCCTGAAAGGCCGCGATGACCTTCATCAACCAGCAACAAGTTCTGGTCGCCAAGACTGCGAGTCGCAATCGTATTTGGTCCCTCTTTCTCTCCCAGCTTGGTGATCTCCAGCACATCCACTCTGTTCATTCCCTGTGCCTGTGTGAAGAGGTTGTGACCCTCCTTCGAGAAGTTCGATGCGCCAATGTTGCTCTCTGCAAACTCACCAATATGCTGTTCACTCAACCTTTCGTTGGGAGTAATCAGAATGACCCGCGAAAGATCATGCTCTTTGCCATATTTCTTTGAATAATAGTTGTATTGCAGGTAGTTGACATGCATCAGCAATGTCTTTCCTGATCCCGTGGCATTCTGTAAGGAGAGTTTATTCAGTTCTTCTTCCTTAAAATGTGCCATGTCGGCATAGTCAGACCAGCGATCATTGAAGCGGTCCACGTATTCGTTCAGTGATGCGAGTAGAGATTCCCGGTTGCTGAAATAACGGTCGAGATATATCTCCACGAAAAGCAGAGAAAGCCATTGGTAATACTTCCATACCACCGGACGATGCCGCTTTTCGTTGATCGTCTGGGTATGCTTTACGATATTCTCCTCATAGGCAAGCAACTGTTCTTTACTCAACTTCGTTTTATCATCCCAAAACAGGTCACTGTTTACCAGTGCATGGTAGAAGTGATGCAAGTTGTCCTTATCCAATCCTTCCTGTCTGGAATCACGAATAGGTTCTGCCAGTTTGTGAAATGGACGTTTCTTTTCATCCTCCCGTAGTGGATCTATTCCAAACAAGCTTATGAGCCACTGATTCAGGAGAAGCTTATCCCTGAATTTGTGAACCTTTGGTCCTTTTGATTTTCTTTTAGCCATTATGCCTCTCCTTCAACATCCCACATGCGTTTGTGAAACTCTTCTTCAATCAACCGTACTTTCCAGTTCTCATCATCCTTCCTGAGGTTAGGGAGATTGTTTGATCCGTTCACATAGATCGTGTCATATTCAAAGTCTCGGGTTGAGATACGGTATTTTTCAAACCACTCATCCAGCATCAGATTGTCTTCTTCCAGGTTGCCTGTAAGTTTTCGCCAGACTATTAACACGTGCTCTTTGATACCGTTATTCGGATTCATGCGATCGGCTGGTACCCAGCCTTCCACTTTTCTGAACCACCATTTACCATCATCATCCAGTTGAATTTTACCATCCACTAAAAGTTTGGTATGTTGGTCCTCCGGAAGTTCTGGATCTGCTTTTCGGATAAAGCTGGCTGTGAATGTCTGTGGCGCTGCCATGTTTTCCAGGCGAAGCCCAATAAGATAATTGAAGGTCTCGATCAGGTCGATCTGTTTCTCAACCTGTTCATCGCTGCCTGGTTTTTTGATCTTCAAAGTATAGGCTGTCGGATCTGTAAATGCGTCAATGTTCAAAAGTGACTGGCTCCCCCGTGTCTCCACATTGAGTAGGTAGTGTAGCATATAATCCTCTTTCAGGGATGGGTTACCCTCTATTGCCCTACCGCGATCAGGGTTATTGTCAAATTCAAGGTTGTTCAGTGTGTCTTCGTATGATTCAAGACGGATATACTTTAAACATTGAGATATTCCTGTGTCGCGGCTTGTCGGTTTACCGTTTTTCCAGTTAGAGGAGTATGTTACTTTTAGTATACGTGGTTTAAGTACTGTATCAAAATGATTTCCCATTTCAACTAAAATAAACCTACGACATAAATCATCCTGCTTGTTTAAATTTATAACTGCGTGACCTGTCGTTCCTGATCCTCCAAAAAAATCTAATATTAAACTACCATCTAAATCAGAGTGTGTAAATATAGCATCTTCGACTGTGAAAATTGACTTTGGGTAACCAAATGGATTTGGCCCGATAATATCATTCAACAGATTTGCACCATAAGTTCCAGCATTATACTTTTTATCTGTCCAGTTACTAAATAAAGCGGTTTTCTTTTCACCATGTTCAATTAATTGATAAATAGTGAAATTCGAGCTACACTTTAATTTACCAGCTTCTACAAGTTTTTTACATGTCTCATAAGCATTACGCCATACTCTTTCTGTTTTTCCTTTTCCAATAGGATAAATTCGTTTTAATCCATCAGATGTGTTTTCTATTGGGTAGTCTTTCAAATCTTTTTCAGGTGGTTCTTCAACTCCAACAACAGCAAAAGTTAAAGGATCAACAAGAATAGCATAAAAACTGTTTGGACGCCCGTATCTAAAGTTACTTTCAGCTGTACCACTCCGCTTGTATGGTCTTTCCTCAATATCTTCATTAATAACTCTTCCAACTAAGGTTCGATCTGAATCTTTACCTACCATTGCAAGCATATACTCATGAGTATTTGCTAATGTAACGGCCTTTCCTCCTTGTGGATGATGATTAATAACTATCATTTCTCTCCTGAAAGGCAAATGTGTATCAATCATTTCACATAATGGCACCATTTCATAGTCATCTATTGCTATGTAGTAAACAAAATCTTCTGATAATAACGGCCAACTAACTTTTATCCGATTCTCCATAAGTGAGAGCCAAGAGGAAGAATCATAAACATTTTTATATAGAATCTTTGAATCTCCAGTATTGTAAGGAGGATCTATATACAAACATTTGACTTGATCTTTGTATCTTTCTTGCAAAAGATTCAACGCCTGAAAGTTCTCCGAATGAATCAACAACCCATCACACTGCTCATCAAAGTTCTCAATCGATTCAATCAGCTTTGTTTTGAATTCATCACTGAAGAAAGCAGTATCCAGTACCAGCTTGTCATTCGCTTTAAGGAATTCTACAGTTAATGGGACTGTGTAGGATATTGTTTCATCTTCAAATAGCTCTTTACTTTTTTTCTTCTCTTCTTCTTGAGTTACTCCAATTTCATCGATGGCAAATAACTTTACCCATTCTTCCCGTTGTGAATCGTTCGAGGCAATCTCACCGTACAATGCTTCAGGTACTCGATCAAGCGTGATACAGTAGTTTGTTTCTGTGACAAACTTCTTTTTCAGCCAGAGTTTCTTTTGGAAATCCTCAAGTTGAGCGAGAAAATCAATCAGTTTGGTGGCTATCTTGCGCATCACCTTGATCTTTGCCAGATAGCCTTCTACGGCTTGTGCATCGGCATTCTCAATGTCGTCAAGACGCATCACTTCGTTTTTGATATAGAAATCAAGTTCCCGCTTGAGGAAGCTACCCAGGTCTTTGTGAATGAAGTAGTCACGGGTATTACGGGCGGTGTATTGGTTGATGTACTTTGTGAGCAATGGTCGATTGGGAATCTTATCTGTTGGAGCGAAAAGATTCAATGCACTGATGTATTCACTCTCTTTATCTATTTGTGATACAGATTCTTTGATTTTAAGGGCCATTGCAAGATTCGGCATGTCACCCTTATTCAGGCTTCTGCCAAATTTCTCTTTGAGTGCCTTTTCTGTCTCTGGATCCACCTCGTTCTTTCCACCCGGCAAGGATTTATATTCAAAATTAACAACCAGTTCTCCACTATCATTCAACTCGACCGGCTTCTCTTCGTATAAGACGAAGAATCGTTTCTTCTCCTCTGATTCCTTCACATTTCCATGCTCACCCTCACTAGCATCTATGATACGAAAATGGATCTTTAGTGGTGTTTCCGGTATACCGTTTAGGACTTTCACATCATTAGTCATCGTCCTGATTTCAACTGCCTGGCTGATATCAAAGCTGAAATTGGAAAAGTAGTCTGCCGTTTTCACATAGTACTGATCCGCATTGGCCCAGTGCAGTTTTACTTCCTCGCCGTTGTACGGGATGGCAAAGGGAGCTGCTTTTCCGGCACTCTCACGGGCATAATAGCGTCGCGATATAAAATCGCCATCGTCATAATATCGTTCAAAAAAACGATATAGATGATCATATATATCAGCTTCGGCAGTTGCTCCATCACGTAGTGCTTCATACCTGGCTCTTGCCTCCATCACTTTGGGGGACTGTTCAGGATCGGCAACACCATATTCTTTTGCTGCTTCCAATTCCCGGGTAATGTTTGCCTCCAATTCAGCTTTTCTGGCTTCATCAATTTGACCGAACGCATCCTCGATAATCTGTAATAGATCTTTGTCTATAAAGGATTTTATTTGCAATGCTTTCGTCTGTATGATGCGGTAAAAACCAAAGTCAAGATCCGGTTGATCCAATTGGAAGAGTTCTGTTAACTTTTTTAATAACCGTTCCCGGAGTTTTTTTGTATTTGACATATAATTATCTCCTGTATGTTTTGTCTGTTTATTGTTGTAGTTTTTTTGTCGTGGCGCTACTCAAAATGGATGTCATCTGATCAATCGCCATCTTATTCAGAATCGACAATCTTTGATCTTGAGTAATTCCCTGTTTTATCAGTTCAGCATTCATACTTTCCATGTTGGAAAGGATTATTAATTGCTGTATTGTGGCACTATCACGAATATTTCCCTTTGCATCAGGATGCTGCTCTTTCCATTCTTTGGCAGTTATACCAAACATTGCCACGTTGAGGATGTCGGCTTCACTGGCATAGGTAAATGTCTGTTGACTCTTTGATACGATATGCGGTATAAGATTTTCTTTGATTGCATCCGTGTGAATCTTGTAGTTGATCTTCGATATGGCCCTGCTCAGATTCCAGTCCAAAGCTTTTTGTGATGTTTCAGACTCTTTCAGACGCTGGTAATCTTTAATCACATACAGCTTGAATTCTGCTGATATCCAGGATGCAAACTCAAAGGCGATATCTTTGTGTGCAAAAGTTCCACCGTATCGGCCCGACTTTGAAATAATTCCTACTGCGTTTGTCGCTTTTATCCATTTCTGGGGCGATAAGGTAAATGCATTATAACCTGACTCCTGTCTAAACCTATCGAATTCGATAGGTTTAAATTCCGGGTTACTCAACGATTCCCAGAGACCCAGGAATTCAATGGTGTCTCTTAAACGCATCCAGTTGTTGATCACAATAAATGCGTCATCCTTGTTTTTGTACTTGGCAATGTCAGTTAAGGAAATAAAGTCATCTTCATTATTCCTGCTGATGATTGCAATCTCTGTACCTTTTGCTTGAATGGTTTTCTTCATCATTTTACCTCCCAGCGAATCGTAAAAAGAGTTTCCCTTTCTGTTTTTTGCTCCATACGCCTGGTCAATTGGTCAACCAGCGAATCCCGCTTTTCTGCAATGTTATCTTCCACATCAAAAATCATCTGCTGTTGCCTACGACGCAAGGTTTCAAGTTTCTTTAACTCTGCCTGAAGATCGGCCTGTTCCTGCATTGTAGGTGCCAATCTGACCTTTCTGCGAATGTCTGATATCTTCCGCTTCGTGTCATCCATCTCTTTTGCCGCCGCCTTCTCCATGTCCTCTGCCCATTTATCCAGCTGAATGCATGCTTCGGACAGGTGCTTGTTGTTCTCTTCAAGGTTCCTGGCAATCGTGGATCTAACGTGCCTTTCACTGTCAGCATCCAGCCGCTTGTCTATCTGTTCGGGAATGGTGATTTCCTCTTGAGCATACCCTATGCAATTGAAGAGCTTTTCTGTGGTCTCCTGATCAAGATTCACACCTGAGTCATCTATCGCGGAGAACAATAGGTACTCTTCCGATTCGAACGAAGTTATCATCAGTTTACAGAGTGTCAGCCAACCTGATTTTCCCTTGAGGCTTTCAATAACTGATATCTTTGTAGGATTATTGGAGATATCAAATTGTACTTTTGAAATGGGACAGGATAAATTCTTGCCGCGTTGAACAACATGTTCGCCAAGCGGATGGGCAAGCCGATACAAGAACTCACTGTTCAGCACTTCCTTGCCTTTTGTGACAAGATGATAGGTGCCCACTCTTGCCTCCTTGATGAGTTGTTTGTGAAGATCGAACGAGAGAGAGGCATCATGGAATGTGGCATCTTCGTTGAGCACATACCTGGTTACTGCCCAGAATTGCTTTCCGATCCGGTCGAGCTTCTCCTGTGTCCCGACCAAACTTCCACTCAACCTTTCATGCACATCCTCATCAAAATGCTCCAAAAGCGCTTTCCGTGTATCTTTCAGCTTGGCCTGAATGGATTCTTCCAACTCTTTTTGTAGTTTGGCAAAGGCTTTCTTGATCTCTTTTTCGCTTCTGCACTCCTGATAGATCTCCAGGACACGTCGTTCGAAATCCACACCGGATTCAATGGTGCCCAATACCTCGTCAGAGGCACCAAACACACCGCTAAAAAGGTTGAACTTGTGTTCAAGCAGCTCATATACGCGCTTGTCGGCAGCATTCTTTTCATTCAGGAAGTTGATAACAACCACATCATGCTTTTGCCCGTAACGGTGACAGCGTCCAATACGCTGCTCTATCCGCTGGGGGTTCCATGGCAAATCGAAGTTGATTACCAAAGAGCAAAACTGCATGTTTAATCCTTCAGCACCGGCTTCGGTGGCAATTAAAATCTGAGCACTGTTTTTAAAGTGATCGAGTATGGAAGCCCGCATGTCTATTTGTCGGGATCCGCTGACTCGTCCGCTATCTCTGTTTTCTTCCAGCCAGTCGCTGTATATCTTAGCGGTTGATCCATCTTTGTTGGTCCCATTAAAAGTGACAACCTGACCTGAATAACCATGGTCGTTAAGATGCTGTAAAAGCCAATCCTGGGTTCTCCGTGATTCGGTAAAGATAACAGCCTTACGCGCTGCACCCATTTCATCCATTTTCTGAAAGCCCACATCAAGCGCAGTCAGCAGTGCCTTTGATTTCGTGTCTATTCCAATGCTAAGTGCCCAATCGATGTATTGGTCAATCTCTTTGATTTCATCTTGCAATTGCTTTATGTCAATCTTTACTTCCGGTACTGATTCCTCGTTTTCTGAATCGATGTCGTTTACCTCATCCTCTTCATCTTTCAGTATTTCATCCAGGAGATCTTCATCTATTGCTTCCTGCTCAATCAAAAGCTCAGTGACAGAACTTCCACTTTTGGCCTTTTCTAACAATCCCGTTAATCGTTCTCTGATTATTTTGAGAGTGCCTGCAAGTGCAATCGGAGAGGAGGCCAATACTTTTCTTATGAGAAGTATGAGCAGGTGTTTTTGTCGTGCGGGAAATGCATAGGTTTCGTCACGCTGCAAATAATCTGAGACAGCTTCGTACAGCTTGTACTCCTGTTCAGTGGGTTTAAATGGACGGGTGATCAGCTTACGTTCAGTGTAGGGAACATATTCACTCACCTGACTTCGGAGCGTGCGCCAGCAAAAACCCTGCAGTCTATCACGAAGCCCAGAAATGTCGCCTCCATTGTTCATATATTGTGTCCTGAATGAAGCCAGTTCTCCAAAGATGTTTTCGTCAATAAGTGTTGATAGACCATATAGCTCAAGCAACGAGTTTTGCAGAGGTGTGGCTGTTAAGAGTAGTTTCTTTCTCTCCTGCGTGGCTTGTCGGATGGTTTGTCCTATCCTGTTGCTCTCTCTATAAGCATTCCTCAGTTTATGTGCTTCATCGATTACAACAAGGTCCCATGGAATGGCACGAATGTCCATCGCCTTACTGGCTACGAAGTGCATGGAGCAGATGAGTATTTTCCGTTCTTCAAAAGGATTGGGATTCCCGTTGTTTTGTGAATCCCGATAGGTCTTGGCATCGAGTATCTGGCTGGGGAGATTGAATTTCTCTTCCAGCTCCACTGCCCATTGTTTGCGTAACGATGCAGGGCTGATGACCAATATTTTTCTGCTGTTTTCCGCCCACTTCTGACAAATAACCAGACCGGCTTCGATGGTTTTGCCAAGACCGACTTCATCGGCCAACAAAACTCCTTTTGATAAGGGGGATCGCAAGGCGAACAAAGCCGCTTCAATCTGATGGGGATTCAAATCAACACATGCGTCAAATAAGGCACGACCAAGACGGTCTACTCCTTTGCCTCCTGCACGCGTCAATTCATGAGCAAAATACTTGGCATGGTATTGTGTAGGTAAAGTGCTATAACTGGATGCCATTTTTACATGAACTTTTTATATAAAATGTTTTACGTTGAGGTGATATCAATTGTGTAATTACCACAACGAATACAATATGTTTGTAGTCTTTATACTTCCACATTTTTATAAAAAAACCATCTTATCATATTATCCTATAAGGTTTTTCAATGATAAGAAGCATAATCCAATTACATCAATTTCTTGGAAATTGAATTAAGCAACGAATTTACGAAAATATTTAACAGCAAACAAAACAATAAATAAACAAGTATGCAATTATAGGGACTCAATTCAAGTGGATCTACAAAGGATTACTTATACATACGATAGGCAAAATTGCAATCGCATTCATTTATCTAATTTTTTGAATACTGATTCGCGCTAATATGCATATAGTAGTGAAAATTAATTGATCCATCGTTATCGGTAGTATTATATATTAGAGCATCCCATTAAAATTGGGACGTTATTAATAATTAAACAAATTTGGCTCATTAAGCCTAAAACGATCTTTGACATTTTGAAATTTAGTTTTGTCGAACAAGTCTCGAAGATGAGTTTTGTCAGTTAAAGATATACCCAAAATCTGCAAAACTTCATATGTACTTCTGTCAAGTTTCATGTCTTTTTGGACGATTGCAACCAGGCAATAAGTGCATATAGCAACGTAGATTTGAATCGGAACCGCATTCTCGGTTGTACCCCAGAATTTCTTTATTTTCAGATGTTGTTTAAGCCACTTGAAAGACTTATGAGAAGCTACACATAAGTTCTTCAGGGTAATGAAGACAGACTTCGAGGCAAGACCCGTTTTCCTGCAGAGGGATGACAGGATAAGGGCGCACTTCCTCACCTGCCTCCTCTCGCTGTTGATGATGAGGATACTGGAAAAGAAAGTCAACAGGGCGGGCAGGAAGTTCTCCGTCAGGGAGATCAGCGACACCCTGGCCGGGATGGACTTCTGCAGTATCCCGGGAGAGGGGTTCGTCCCGGCATACACAAGGACCACCCTCACCGACCATCTCCATGGTTGGGCCGGCTTCAGGACAGATACCCAAATTATCACCAAACAAACGATGAGAAAAATAATATCATCCACCAGAAAAAAAGATGAAAAATAATTATTGGCCTCTCTTGTGTACCACAAAGTTGAAGTTTTTAAAAGTCCTCAAAGCACCTCCACGACGGGATTAGGCCAAATTCAACTGTCAAAGTCGGGAATATATCAATTCGTGGGTAAATATGGGCAATTTCGTGGGTAAATATGGAATTTATTTTTCGCGGAGATGTGCTAATTATAAAATACCGCCAATACTTTTAAATAGGGAACGCTGTTTAAACTTGTCAAATCTTTGAAATATTGGCTCGACCTGTTGAGTATGGTCTCAATCTCGATCTCCTTGTCTCTCCTGCGTCTTTTCACAAATCCATATTCAGGCTTGTCACCAAACTCAATCTCCATCTGGTGCTCCTTGCTCCTTTTCCAGCTCCTCATCTTTTCTTCGTTAACTGCCATCACTTTCTCCATTTTCAATTGAGGCTTTTGCTGTTGCTGATCCATATGAAGTTGGTGTGCAAACTTGATTGCATCCGGTAACAAGACCTCCAGCTGCTTGATCTCTTCATCGGTTATCTCCACCGTGTAAAGTTCTTTGTTTATTTGATGCTCTTTCAGGAAATCGGCAAACTTCATCGGTCTGTCCGCCAATCCGCCACTCCTGTGCATGGGTACCACAAAAAGGTCGGAGAGAATGGATTGTCCCAGATTATTGGCTACCAAACCCTGAATCAGATAGTAAGCCATATCCTTGGGCAGGCGATTAATTTTGGAAACAAGTGCCACATCTTTATCGACTGAAGCTTCCAACTGCGTCATCAGATAACGGACTACCGGGTGAAGCTCATAGAGCATCTGAAATCTGGCCCACTCTCCTTTTCGCTTGCGCGCATCGCTAATCGCTTTTTGCACATCCTCCCTGTTGAGTGAGAGTTGATATACATCACCAATCCCTCCAGGTTTTGCTTCTTTGGGTAAATCGTAAAGTATCCGATCAAGCTCAGGAGTGTTCTTCACCTCAAGAAGATCACCCTCAAAACAGGCATCATCGGTTTTAAGGCTATTGTCACTTTTAAGTTGCTCCAGTAGGGCGGTATAATAGCTTTTATCGTTTTCAAAGAGTGAGACCTCCTCAACAAAGGGATCCTCGATCGCTAATCTGGGAGTGGACTCGTCAAACAGGGCATCAAACCAGTCGTCCGACTCTTCACTGGTGGGTGCTCCATCCAGCATATCCCTATTCCCTGTTGCAATGGCAGTGGTCACCAGTTCCTCTTCGGCAGATGCCTCATAGAGTTTATAGACCGATGCGGCATCGCCCAGGGATTGATAAACAGCTTCCTCCTTTTCTTTGAGTTTATTGACAATATGCAGGTCATCTTTCAAACCATCCAAATCGGAAATGGCTACCATGTAATGTATGAAAGGTGTTTTGGTTTGTCCATACCGGTCTATCCTTCCATTTCGCTGTTCCAGCGTGATCAGCGACCAGGGAATGTCGTAGTTAAACATATGGTTGCAGTAGTAGTGCAAGTTTACTCCTTGCGAACCGGCATCCGAAGTAAGCAGTATGCGATAGTCAGAGTCCTCTTTTCCAAAATCATCGATGATGCGCTGTTGCTCCATATCGGTGAGTGAGCCGTGAAAATCGGCTATCACACTGTCATCCAAGTCAAAGTCGCGTTGCAGTTTCGTTTTTAACGCTTTGAGCGTCTCTATCCGCTCAGCAAAAACAACGATTCTGAAATCTCTCTTTCTTCCATACCAGCCAAGGTCGATTAACTTTTTTCTAAATGCCAGGTATTTGGCATCCTGTTTATGATGGATGATTGCTTCCAGTTTCGCCTTCAAATTGTACAGAACATCACGGTTCTGCTCCACAATATCTTCCTGTTCTGTGAGTGCATCCAGTTTACTGATCCTGTTTTCAATGGACTTTAATGCTGCCTCGGAAGATGACATGTAGGACTTGAACAGACCAATGGCAAAAAGCAAATCTTTTTTCTGTTTGTTGCTGGTTTGCTTTCCGAACAAATCAGTGGAAATATCGTCCGGCATAAGGTTCTGCAGGGCTGCAAACTTTATATTTTGCTGGATCTGTAGAAACTCATTCTCTGCGTCGCTGAGCTGGGCATGGATGGATACGACCTCACGATCCTGAAAATTGGATCGTACGGCATCATCGTCAATATCATTTTTAAACCGACGTACATAGTAATCCTTGATATCTTCCCGTGAATAATTGTACTCCTCTTTGATGGCCAGCGGCTCAATCATGTTGACGAGGTTGGCAAAGTTTTCCGGTTTTCCGTTGTGAGGAGTGGCTGAGGTGAGAATCAGCGACTCGCACTTGGTACTGAGCAATTGTGCTAGCCCTCCCCGCTGCGAAGAGCTGTTTGCAACAGTATGGCATTCATCGATAACCACAATGTCCCAGCGTGTTTTTTCGATATAGTGTTGAAACTTGGCATTGTTTTTCAAGGTGTCTATGGATACGATGGTCTTATCGTAATAGTCGAAGGGATTCTTGTTGATCGGGAGTTCAGATTTGATTCTGGAAATCCCGTCCGAATCCAGGCGCACCAGTGGAATGGCAAATCGATTCCATATCTCCTGTTGGAACTGGGAGAGGATGGACTTCAATGCCAGGACCAATATTCGCTTGCCTTTGCCCCGTTTGATCATTTCAGCAAGGAAGATACCCACCTCAACCGTTTTGCCGAGTCCCACACCATCGGCAATCAACAGTCGGGGCCGGGGAAGTTGAAACGCTTTTAATGTGGGCTCCAACTGGTAATCAGCCATGTTGAAAGCAGCTTTGTGGGCCACAGTTATACGATTGCTGTAAACGGTGGAATTGCGAATATGATTTTCAATAAATAGTTTGGTCTTGCGGTATCCTTGATCGTAATCTGCAATCAGCCGGGTCTCTGTCGGATCGATCACACGAATAGTATGGTCGATGCTGGTATCGAAAATAAAGTGTTTTGCCTTTACCAATTCAGAAATACCTTCTACAGAAAGAATCCATTTACCGTTGTTTTCTTCCACATCGGTAACAAGGAAGTCCTCATTTCGATTGGTAATGCGTTGCCCTGGGGTGAAGTTCATATTTGATCGATCTTAATTTGATTTATCATTTTTTCAATTTCTTCTTTTCTTCCCCTGCGAGATGCATATCTCAACAATTTGTTGTTGTTAACTGTGTATTTCGCATAAGCTTCATTGAAAATCCTTTTTTTTTCACTGCCCTGGTAAAACTGGAACAAATCTTCATCACAGCACAAATCGACCAGTATCTTTTCAATGGTAATCGTATTGATGTTGCTTATAGATTGGAGAGGGGCTTCTGAAATCAGGGGTTTTACAATGAGGGGAGTGTTGGAATTGAAAACGTATTGTTCCAGGATACCATTGTTGGGGTTTAAAAACACCGGGTTATAATTTTCCCTCAGTGAATAGAATACGGACTCGATGCTCTCCTTGTCCAATTCGATCAACGTGAAATGGTTGTTGGAAATATGCAACGTAAATTCAGTCAACAACGACGTATCCCACACACAAACGGTACTGTATGGAAATTCCGAAAGAATTTTCTTGTAAATAGATTCGGTCTTATTATCTAAATAGGGAACAAAAATAGTAGTTCTGCCAATCTTGTATACTCCACGCCCTCTTCGCTCCAGGACACCTTTTGAAACCAAATGATAGACTCTCCAATTGATCGTTGCTTGTTTTACATCAGGTTCAAGACTCCGATAAAAATTGGAAATATCACTGGTATTGAAGTTATGCATGTCTCCAAAACACTCTTTTAATTTGTTGATATGTAATCTGTCGGTTGCTATGATGTTGTGTTTTTTGATGGCACAAATGTAAATCAATATTTTGGCAATATGAAATATAAATTGCCGATAATTTGAGAAATGTAATTCACAACTTACAATTGAATGCTCTTTGTTACCCCGATCTCATTGATGAAATATGCATCATGGGAAATAACCAGTACCGTACCCCGATACTTTTTGATGGTATGGGCCAGTATCGATAAACTTGAGACATCAAGATTATTCGTAGGCTCATCCAATATGAAAATATCCGGGACGTGGTTGGAAATCATCAGGCAGCATAAGTAAAGGCGCATACGTTCACCTCCACTCAACGCTTGACAGTTTTTATCCCAGGTCTCTTGGGGAAACAATGTGCGATTAAGCCGCAGTTTTATTTCGTGGTCGGACAGGTTGTTTTCGTTGTGTTGTTCTGCTAATTCCAACACCGTCAGTTTTTTGTTGACCCGAGCATACTCTTGATCAAGATAGATATATGAAAAATCTGCCCGGGAGACATGGCCTTGTGTTGGTGAAAGCTCACCCAGCAAGAGTTTGATCAATGTTGTTTTTCCACTCCCGTTGTCCCCGAGAATGTGTATTCTTTCTCCGCTTCGAACTTCCGTGTCTAACGGAGAAGGCCACAGGTATTTGTTTTCCGTGTACCCAAAATTCAAATTTTCAGCCGCAATCAAAACTTTTCCATCATGCAGTTTGGCGTCCTCAAGATTAATCTTTAATTCGCTGTTCCTCTGTTGTTTTCCTTTTAGGGCGGATAAGCGTTGTTGATTGTCGTTAATGATTCCGGAGTGTTTTTCTTTCAACTTGGCGGAGCTGTTTTCAGACAGGTTGCGGCGTGCATTTAAAACGATGCGGGCAAGCCCTCCTTTCTGTTTGCTCCGTTCACCGTGTGACGCTCTTCTTTCCTGACGTTCGCGAATTTCTTGCGCTCTCTTTCGGGCGATCCGTAAAGCCGTCTGTCCCGCATCAATTTGCTGTTCCAAAGCGCGATTCTCAGTCTCTTTCTGTGACCAGTAAAAATCGTAATTTCCCCCGTACAGCTTAATGCCTTTAGGGGTCAACTCGAACGTTTCCTCCAAAAGATTAAGCAGCGTAATATCATGGCTGACAATGATAACCGTAGCTTTTGTCTGGGATATGTACTCATAAAGCTTCTTCCTTGCTGCGTAGTCGAGGTGGTTGGTCGGCTCGTCCAGCAAAACGACATCGGGGTTGTGAACGGTTAATCCCGCCAACAAGACTTTCGTTTTTTCCCCTCCACTTAACTGCAAAATGGGTAGGTCAATAGGCAGATTCAATAATCCCCAATGTGTTAAAGCTACGCGGCACCTGTCTTCGATATCCCAATCATCGTTCAGGGTGTCGTAATGACCCTGGTCAACAGAACCTCCATAGATGGCCTGCAGGGCTTTTATTTTTTCAGATACCCCCAGGGTTTCTGCCAGGGTCTGCTCCTTAAAGTCAATCTGTTGAGGAATGTAATAAGGGGATGCCGATACCCGGATATTGCCCGAAGAAGGTGTCAGTTCGCCTGCCAGCATTTTAAGGAGGGTGGATTTTCCTGTGCCGTTGTTGCCGATGAGGGACACTTTCCCGCCTGGTGAAACGGAAAAACTAACCGATTCAAATAATGTAGGTCGATTGAAATAGTGATAGGAAATATCACTTACGATAATACTCATTGTTACAATTAATAGTGGATTCCATGCAGGAACCGGATTAAACCGAAGTAGGTGGGACTCTCTGGTGTCGGTTTAATAAAACCAACAAACTATTAATTGTTTATTTTCATTGGAGTATCTTTTTAATTCGAATGCAAAAGTATGAACAATAGTTGAATATGCCAAATTGCCTGTGTCGACCTTTATATGAATTTACACAATCCTTGATTTTCGGGTGTCTTTTTAACAAAAAACAATTCTTCCTGTAGCGTGTCATGTAAGACTTAGTCTTGATACTGAGGAAAAATGTACACAAAAACTTGAATATTTTGAAGAATCCAACTATGTTTGCAGAGGAAAACATTAGATAGAAGACGTGAGTTGTTATGAGCAGAGGATTTGTCAAAGAAAGCGATCAGGAAGAGATTCCGATAGTACCCCCCCGGGCTTATTTACCGGAAGGAACAACAAATTATGTAACCCGGGAGGGACTGGATGAACTGTTGGCCGAAAGAGAGGAGCTTATCAATGAGAAAGAAAACCTGAACAAAGCCGATGAAAATGAGAAACGAATAGCGCAGAACCACATTAATGCAAAATTGTATCTGTTGAACCACAGAATCGACACCGCCGTAATAGTTGATTTAGACGAACAGCCTCAAAATGAAATAAGGTTCGGTGCACGGGTAACTCTCAAAATGGAAGAAGCCAGGAGGATCAAAACTTTTCAAATAGTGGGTGTGGATGAAGCTGATGTTTCCAAAGGAAAAATCTCCTTTATATCGCCTTTGGCCAATGCATTGATGAATAAAAAAGAGGGAGACAAAGTTGTTTTAAAACGAGACAAGAAAGATATTGTTTATGAAATTATGAACATATCCTATACCTAAGAGCGAATTGTGCGTCCTAGGTTAAGTAATTCCCCTCAGGTTTCCCTGAAAGGTGCTTGATTGCGGAATAAATTTGTCTGTTGCAACCCCAGGGTTGATTTCTGTTATCTGTTTGATTTTCATCTAAAAATGTACAAATAATCTCCCTACCTAATAACTTTTTTTATACTTTTATTATCCCGACCTCACATTAACAATAAAAAACTAAATATGAGAAGTATTACATTATTATTATTTTTACCTGCTTTTTTCATAGATAACAACACTATTTCTGCTCAGCAAATAATAAAATACAAAACATCTGTATTTAATGCAGGTGAAGATGGTATAGATTCTTATAGAATCCCCTCAATGGTTACTACTAAAAGTGGAACATTACTAGCCTTCTGTGAGGCTCGAAAAATTAGTTCTACCGATAAAACACCAACAGACATTGTAATGAAAAGGAGCGTAGACGATGGAAGGACTTGGTCTGAAATGCAAGTTTTAATTCGCGGGGAGAAAGAGGCATTTATGGATCCTGTTGCTTTGGTAGACTATAAAACTGGAAAAATATTTCTTTTCGCTTCTCGTTGGCCAGCAGAAGACCATAGTATGCAGGGAAATACTGCATGGTTAGTAACATCTGTAGATGATGGCGTTTCTTGGTCATATCCTCAAAATATCACTAAAAAAATTTTAGCCAAAGGTCATCTATTGAATGGTTTTGGGCCAGGCTCAGGTATTGAGATGCAAGGAGCCAAATTTAAAAATCGGCTTATTCTACCTATACGACAATACAATAAAAAAAGGGGAACTAATCGTAATAGAGCTTTATACAGTGATAATCATGGAAAAACATGGAAAATTGGTAAAGCTGCGTCAACCGGAGGAGAATTTGAAATCGCTGAATCATCATTAGACACTCTTATCTATACTTTACGAAGCGGAAAAGGGCAACGCAAAAAAGCTTGGAGCGTAGATGGGGGACGTTCGTGGGGGGAAGCAGTGGTAGATGGTGATATTAAAACTACTTTTGATTATGGCGGCTGTCAATCTAGTATCCTGTCTTCAAATAATGTTCTTTTTTTTACTGGCCCTGCCGGTGGAGAGCGAGATGATAATCATGAAGATAGACAAAATTTAAAAATATACAGAAGCCTTGATGGTGGCAAGACCTGGAAGGATAATCTTTTATTATTTGATAAGGCTGCGGGATACAGCAATATCTCAGAATTGAAAAGTGGAGATATTGCCATAATTTTCGAGACTGCGGACACAAACGGATTTCCTAAAATGACTCCAGGCAATAGACCTCCCGGCTGGATGCGACTAGATGTTTTGGTACTTCCCAAAACTATTTTACAAGCTGAAGATTGGTAATCCAAATAACTTAACAACGATTGCGACAGGTTGTACTTTTCTTTTGTCATAATTTTACAAAAATTAAAATGTCAAACTGATTTGCCAAATTTATTTCATGCTATTGGGAGTTAATATATATTTCATTTATAGCTCATGTAGAGACGATTGATAGAATTGATGGAGTGGGTAAGATGTTTTCTCTGTAAAATACTGTAAAGCAGTGGTATTGAGTGAGTATTGGTGTAAAAAAACTCCCCTCGGGTTTCCCTGAAAGGAGCTTTAATGTGCGGCTGAAGGG
>ENA-UOOK01002224-UOOK01002224.1-fermentation-metagenome-genome-assembly--contig:-NODE-2224-length-24282-cov-6.012135_pt1 | contig 24282 bp, 14 predicted proteins | sample MGYA00245777_ERZ724023 | MGnify/ENA primary metagenome ERZ724023 (study PRJEB28704, sample SAMN03018312) | fermentation metagenome | biome: anthropogenic terrestrial biome; feature: soil; material...
GTTGGCAGACCCAGTTGTTTCACCGGGATACACTGATGGGTTAATCGGAACAAAAAACGAAGTTAAGTTAAAATTTGTCGCAGACAATCTTACTAGCGATTTGTCAGGTAAAAATGCTGAAAAAATGGTGAAAAAAATTATAAAAACTAAAGAAAAAAATTTAATTAATAAAAACGAATCACTGGGCACTACGCCTAGGCGCAATATTGATTTACTAGGTAGTTTAAGCGACCTTACAAGCGGAAGTGGCGATAAAGGTACACCCATTGTGCTTATAAAAAACTATTTCGACACTTACGCAGATTAAATTTAAAACTCCATACTTAAAAAAATATTATTTAACACTTGCTAACAAATTATAAATCTTGAAACAAAACTTTTAATAAATGTAGATAAAATTTGTATTATATAAAATAATAAAATAGAAAATATCTATTTTAATGCATTTTGAAAAACGAATAGGTTTAAGTTAGTTTGTTTTAATACTTTTAAGTTTTAGTGAAATATATTGTAAATAATTAAATTATCTTATTTTTCTAAACATTAATACTTAATCAAAAAAAAGCATGTTTCCGCTCGTGACTTTTTTGTTTCTATCCCTAAAAAATAATATTATGCACATTGCAAAATAAATAAATAATAATCTTGAAAAAGATATTACTTAATTAAAGTTTGCGACAAATAAAAATATATGCTATTTTATTTATGAGTTATGGAAAAAAAATCGCTAGAAATTTTAATAAAAAACACAAACGAATTTAACATCACTCACATCTTAGAATGCGGGCAGGTGTTTCGTTTTAAAAAGCATGATTTTGGTTATATCGTATATGCTAGTGATAAAAAGATGGAGGTTATTTGTCAAAAAAATAGTACTAAAATTTTTTGTGATGATATAGAATTTGTCAAAAATTACTTTGATATGTCAACAAATTATGCTAATATTAAAAAGAAGTTGATGGTTCATAATTTTATGCAAAAACCAATTAAAGAAGTTTATGGTATAAGGATATTAAAACAACTTCCACTTGAAATGTTAATTAGTTTTATTATTTCAGCAAATAATAACATTCCAAGAATTAAAAAAACTCTGGAAAAAATATGCGAAAAATATGGTACAAATATGGGTGATTATTATGCTTTTCCAACCATTCAGCAACTCGCAAATATTCCTATCGAGTTTTTTAAAAAAGCAGGGGCAGGCTATCGAGATAAGTATTTATATGAAACTATTAAGATGTTAAGCAATGGTTATAACCTAGGGCGCTTATATAATTTAAAAACCGAAGACGCAAGAAAAGAACTAATAAAATTTAAAGGCGTGGGTAGAAAAGTTGCCGATTGTATATTGTTGTTTGGGTTTGGAAAAACTGATGTATTTCCAACTGACACTTGGGTGGTGAAAGTGTATAAAGAATTATATGGTAAAAATCTTCCTGCAAATAAAGTAAGCGAGCATTTTGAAAAATTATTTGGAGAAAATGGCGGCTACGCACAACAATATTTATATTATGAAAGAATGATTCGAAATAAAAAGGAGAAAATAAATGATAACAACCAAAAAAATTGCACTACTTGTGGATGTTGATAATGTTAAAATCGGCGGCGAGGCTTTTAATGAACTTTATGGAAAATTAAACGAGATAGGAGATGTTGTTTATTGTAAGTTTTATGGTTACAACGACAGAAAACATATTTATCTTAGCGATGCAATCGCAAAATTTGGCTATGAGACAGCACCGTTTATGAGATATAAGAAAAGATTTAGTCAACTAGATTCCAGAATGATTGTTGATGCACTTAAATTAAACTACACTAAAACAGAAATAGATACCTACTGCATTGTTGCGGGTGACGGAGATTTAATTCCATTATTAGTTGAATTAAAAACCAGCGGAAGAACATTAATTGACATCAATACGCCTTATCAAGAACAAAATTATCATTTGTTTGATGCGCATTTAAACTTAGACACTCTTTTATTAGAAGCAGAAACTTATAAACCTAAAATAAGAAAAAGTACTGCTAAGCCTAAAGTTGAAAAACCAAAACCAACAATAACCGTGCAAAGAGAAGCTGCAGTTCAAAAAGAAATATTTACTGCGCCAAGACAAGTTGAAAAACCAAAGGAAATAATTGTTAAATCAAAAATGGTTGATAAAAAAGAAGACTCTTTTAATCTTGAAGACATGATACAAAAACCAACCAAAACGGATTCAGTTGTGGAAGAAAAATCAACTCAATCAGTTGACGATCAGTTAGGTGAAGTGTTAAGAAATATCACAAATCGTTATGCAGAATTAGATTTTGAAACAAATGATGATATGGATAAAAAATTGCAATTAATAAAAGATATTGAAAGTTTTATTAAAACAGAAACGAGTAAGGGTGAGGGATTAAACAGTTCCAACGAAGAAGTAAGGCAGATTTTTGCGGAGTTGAGTGGGATTGTTGACGATATGAAAAACGCAATTTAGCATTAGGCAAAACAAATTCCAACAATATACTTTATAAACGGAAAATTATTTGTCGGTCACATATTAAGATATGTGTTCTCTCGAATAAACTTCCGTTTTTTTCGTTTATGGTTCTTTTTGCTAATTAGTTTATTATTATTGTTCTTATCTATGTTCTAACACACTTTCGTTAAATAAAAATTTAGTCCTTATTTCTTTTTGTTAAATTAATTAATATAAGTTTATAGACAATTAATATGATTGTCTTTCGCATCTAGTCTTGTGCTATATGATAGATTTTTTTTTAAGTGTGTGTGCTTAAGCACATTCTATTAAATAAAAATTTAGATTTGCTCTCTTACAATTTTGTTACTAAATTAATATCAAAGTGGCTTTGTACCAATTAATATAAAAATATAAGAAATAATAAAAGACTATTATTCCTTATACTGTCACAAACTACAATGCCAACCTTTTTATTGTGACATACATTTTTTATGGATAAACTTCTAAACTTTGTTTCTCTTTCTCTTAACAATAAATCAATAAAAATTAAAATCATCAGTCACAGTACTTACATGGTGTTTCTTAGCTTATTAGTACAGCGTTCTTTTTGGTGGTAGGTAAACATATAAAATTATGTGAAGAAATATTCGTTATTTGGGCTTGTATTTGTTATTATAGGCAGTTTTATTGGTGCGGGCTTTGCAAGTGGGAAAGAAATTGCCAATTATTTTGCGCGTCATAAACTTTTCGGGCTTTTTTTTGCAATCGTGCTTGGTGCAGTTTTTTATTTTTTTATTTTACAAACACTTAAAATAGGAAGAACATTAAATCATAATAACTTATATAACAGTTGTTTTGGAAAGGCTAGGGGAATTATAAAATGGCTTGTTGTTGTTGCTTGTTTTATTGTTGTGGGCGCGATGATTGCTGGGAACACAAGCTTAATAAGAGCAACTTTTAATCCCACAGTAGTTTTTCTTTTAAATGCAATAATGCTTATATTTGTGGGAATAATTATTAGTAACGGTTATAGTCTAGTTGCAAAAGCAAATACTGTTTTATTGCCAATAATTATTTTTGTTATTTTGTTGGTGTGTGTGCTGTTTCTAAAAAATAGCGCTATTGAACTTATAGCGTTTAAAAGTAAAACTAGCGCGATTGTTGCGCTATTTAATAGCATTGAATATATGTCTTTTAATTTAATTAGCACGGGTGTTTTTTTAATAGAGATAGGTAAATATTATTCGCTTAAACAAATAAAAAAAGCCAGCATTATTTCAGCCATTTTTATTACAATTATGATTTTTTTAATTTCTTTTACATTAATTGTAAGCGGAGAAATTATGCAGTGCGATTTGCCTATTATTACAATGGCACTAAATATTGATAAAAGGTTAGCAATATATGTGTCTATAGTAATATTTTTTGCTCTTTTAACTTCGCTTATAACAAACGTATACACAATTAGTAAATATCTTGAAAATTTATTTAAAAACAATATTCCACGCATAACTTTTATTTTGATAATAGGCTTTTTAATTAGTTTATTTGGTTTTTCTTTTATTGTTGTAAATTTCTATTCTGCTATAGGAGTACTTGGATTATTCTTTTCAACAAGTGTTGCTTTAATAAAAATTGATAACAGCACTATACAAATTAATAGTAATGTAACTTTCAAAAAATTGAACATGGATTAAAACAAAATTCTTAGCTATTATTTAATTACATACAATAAACCAAACTATACAATAAAACTTTTATATTAGAAATTCTGTTATTTTAATTTTAGAAATGTTTTATTTTGATACTTTTTAGTGATTGTAAAAAACAAATATGTCGCATAAGTAAGTAAAATCAATTTCATTTGACAAAATTCCACGCAATATATATACTTATTTTTAAGTAAGGTAATAAAATGAAATTAAAAAGAACTAAAACGCGTGAATTGGTATATAAAGAATTAAAAAAGAGTCAACTCCCACTATCGGCGGCTCAACTTTTTTCTAATCTAGAAAACGCAAGTCTTACGCTGTCGTCAATTTATCGTACGTTAAACGCATATCTAAAAAACAATATTATTTTAAAACAAACAGATTCAAACGGTGTTTCACTCTATTCACTTAATAAAGAGGAGCATAAACATTTTTTAATTTGTAAAACCTGTGAAAGCAAAATCACTCTTGATTATTGCCCTTATCACTTAATAAATGAAGAACTAAAAACCAAACATGGGTTTGAAATAGATGAACATAATGTTGTGCTTTACGGCACCTGCAAAAACTGTACGGATTAAAGCACAATTCATATATTATAACCCATACTTAATTTTTTCTTTTACTTATGCGGCTTTGCTTTTCTTTATAATGTTTTCTAAAGCCCAGCAACAAAAATATGCTAGAATATCGATAATAACAATAGTTGCACCAACAGGTGTGCCAATAAGAATGGCTAGCAATATCCCCACAACTGAATTTATCACTCCAATTATGCATGCAAATATTATAACCATTTTATAACTTTTGCATATTCGAATAGCGCTAATTGCTGGAAAAACTACAAGTGCTGAAATAAGAAGTGCTCCCACCAGTTTCATAGCAAGCACAATAACAATTCCAATAATAAATGCTAAAACATTGTTATATTTATTTGTTTGTATGCCGGTCGCTTTTGAAAAATTTTCATCAAAAGTAACGGCGAAAATTTTATTGTGAAAAATTATAAAAAATGCCAGCACTAAAATTGTTAAAATTATTGAAACCCACACTTCCACTTGGGTTAGCGTGAGAATAGAGATTGAGCCAAAAAGTGTGGTACAAACATCTCCTGAAATGTTAGCAGATGTGGAAAACAAATTTAAAATAAAATAACCAAAAGCAAGTGAGCCCACTGAGAGCATAGCGATAGCGCTATCGCTTTTTACTTTGCTTTTAGTTGATAATCTAATTAGTAGGATAGCAACAATAATTGTTAGTGGCATGGTTAAATATAAGTCTGCAATAGTAAGCACCATTGCAAGAGAAAGTGCTCCAAACGCCACATGCGAAAGTCCATCGCCAATCATTGCATATTTTTTTAATACAAGCGTAACGCCAAGTATTGCACAAGCAAGTGAAATAAGTGTGCCAACAATTAATGCATATTTAACAAAATCAAAAGATAAATAATACGCTATTTCTTCTAAAATATTCATACTTTCCCCTTTTTGCGTGAGTTGAGTTTAAAAGAACTGGCATGCCCATCCTTTAAAAACTTTTCTTTAGTTCCTGCAAACTCCATTGTGCTATTTAGAAGAATAATATGAGTTGCATTTTCTAACACTTTATCAATGTTGTGAGAAATCATAAGAATAGTTAAGCCTTTTTTATTTAAGTCTTTTAATATTTTATAGAACGCAATAGTGCTTTTTGTATCCATTCCTGCGGTGGGTTCGTCTAGCACTATAAATTCGTTAGTAGCACAAAGTGCTCTCGCTAACAGCACTCGTTGTTGCTGTCCGCCGGAAAGTTCACGAAAAGGTTTAAGTTTTAGTTGTTCAATGCAAAGTGCGTTTATAATATCTTTTGCTTTTGCTTTTTCAGTTTTGCTATAAAACGGACGAAGCTTTATGTTGTTTAAAAATCCCATCATAACCACTTCTTCCACTATTGCAGGAAAGTCTTTTTGCAGTTCTGTTTGTTGGGGAAGGTATCCTATTCCTTTTCTATTAAAGTTTTTATCAAAAACAATCTTTCCGCTTAAAGGATTTTCTAATCCTAAAATAGTTTTAATAAGCGTACTTTTTCCGCTGCCGTTTTCACCCACAACACATGCGTAATCGCCTTTATTAAGTTCAAAAGAAATACCACTGCATACAGATTTGTGGTCGTATCCAATATTTAAGTTTATACATTCAAAAATTTTCATTAGTTAAGCGCCTTTTTTAAATTTGTTAAATTGTTTTCCATAATATCAAGAAAAGTTATTTTGCCCAAGTTGTCTGCATCTATTGATTGACAAGAGTGCAAAATTAATATTTCAACATTATGTGGATGATTGCATCCGCTTATAACAGTTTCGGCAAGACTATTATTAGAACTTTCTAGCACAATAATATAATTCAAGTTTGAGTTATTAACTGTTTCTATTAGGCTTGTGATAGTGGATGGGCTTGCTTCAATTTCTGCTGAACAACTAGAAAAGGCAGCGTGATACCCTATGCCATAATCGTAAGTTAAATATCTAAAAGGAAAACGGTCGGCAACAAGTAAACTTTTAGTGCTTCCACCAATTTCTTCTTCATAACGAAAGTGAAGATTCCCAAGTTTGCTTATGTAATTATTTGCGTTTTCTTGCAGAATTACACTTCTTTCAGGATAAACTAAAAGCAGACTTTCTAACACGATTTCCGTCATTGTCATCATATTTTTTAAAGACATCCAAATATGTTCGTCAGCATGGACAATGTCGTGTTCTTCTTCGTCGCCATGTATGTGATTGGGGTTAGGTTGAACGATGTTTTCATTACTCTCTTCTAGTGTTTCAACTTGAGATAAAAGTTCTAGTGTTTTTAAGTTTACATTACTTGCTGAGCGAATAATATCTTCCACCCAGTTATCGCTGTTTCCGCCAATAAAAATAAACAACTCGCACTTAGAAATTGTTACAATATCGTTAGCGGTTGGAATATAATTATGAAGATCAACTCCGCCTGTTTGAAGCAAGGTAATTTCTTCGTCATTTCCCATTATTTCTCGTGCAATTTCGTATATTGGAAAAATAGTAACCACCACTCTATTTGACTTTTTTTGTCCGGCAAAAATGAGTAGCCCGGAAATTAATCCGACAACCACTGCAAATAATGTTATAATTGATATAATTGTTTTAAATTTTTTCATATTAATTACGCGAGCCAAATGCAAATCATTCGCATTTATTAAGTATAATATTATTTAAAATATATAGTTATGTCAAATATTTAAAGGTAAAAGTTAAAAGTAAAAAAATTTTAGCGCGTGGGCAATGAAGTTAATTAGATGCTTGTGCTTTTAAATATATTATGATATAATCTTAAACTATAATTGGGCTATTTGTGTATGAACTAAAAAACAATGGAGAATAAAATGGCGACCTTTTTAAATATTACAGGTTTTCTTGAAAAATTCTGGGCGGAGTTTGTAAAAAATTTTTCGTCACCTTGGATATGGTATGCGCTGGCGTTTGCTGTTGTGGGTATTGCCCTTTTAATTTTAGCAAAACGCATCGCAAGGTTAATTAAGCAAAAAAATAATATTGATAAAAATGACGGTGCGTATGTAACCTTTATGGTCGTCGCGTTTCTTTTTATTATGGCATCAATAATATTATTTGTTGTAATGTGGTAAAAAATAAGCAACTTAAATATTATAAAACAAGTGATAAGATTAAACTAATTCTGTTTTAATTGAAACTGGCGAAAATTATCGAACATTATCGAAAATAAAAATATTGGAAAAAATTATGCAATATGTAAACATTGGTGATGATTTTTTTAAATATGGTTTATTACCGTTTTAGTCACAAAAACTTTCAAAATCTAGCAAAAGCAGTTTTAATTGAAAACATGTGTAAATTAATTGTTTTCGCTTTTATATATAAGAAAAGAGTCCCATTTTAAAAAATAATTCACACAAAAAAAATATCAAAATCTAGTAAAATTGTTTTGTTTGTCACCAGAAAAAAACATGTGAAAACTATATTAAAAATCAAAAGTTAAATCTTTCCACTATTACAAAAAAACAATTACCTAAAATATGAAAAATAAATATAAGAAAATTAATCGCATAAAGGAAAACACAAACCTATGGAAAAGAGTTATCAACCGCTCAAGTTTGAGCAGAATATATATGAAGAGTGGATGAAAAAAAAGTATTTTAAAGCGGAAGTAAATAAAAACAAAACGCCTTTTACTATTATTATGCCACCGCCTAATATCACCAGTAAGTTACACATGGGACATGCTTTTCAACAAACCATTTCCGATGTTATCATAAGGCGTAAAAGAATGCAAGGCTATGAGGCTTTATGGCTTCCGGGAACTGACCACGCAGCAATTGCAACAGAAGTAAAAGTGGTGGAAAAGTTGCGTGAAGAGGGAAAGACAAAAGAAGGCGTTGGTAGAGTTGAGTTTGCCAAACACATTGAAAATTGGTATACAAAATATAAAGGCGTGATAATTGAACAATATAAACGCATGGGTTATTCTTGTGACTGGAATCGGTTAGCGTTCACCATGGACGAAGGTAATTCAAACGCAGTAAATTATGTTTTTGTATCTCTTTACAAAAAAGGATATATTTATAAAGGCGATAGAATTGTTAACTGGTGTCCTGTTTGCAAAACTTCTATTTCTGACGCAGAAGTGGATTTTAGAGAAAGTCATTCACATTTGTGGCACATTCGCTATAAAATTAAAGAGACTGGCGAATATGTTACATTTGCAACCACAAGACCGGAAACTTTATTAGGAGACACTGCTGTTGCAGTTCATCCAAAAGATAAAAGATATTCTCATTTGCTTGGGAAACATGCTGTTGTTCCTTTTGTGAACCGATTAATTCCAATTATTGCAGATGAATATGTTGATAAGAATTTTGGAACAGGTGTGGTTAAAATAACACCTGCGCATGATGCTAACGACTTTGAGGTGGGTGAACGCCATAACTTAGAAAGTATTAATATTATGAATAAAGATGCTACCATAAACGAAAACGGTGGTAAGTTCGTTGGATTAGACAGATATGAGGCAAGAAAACAAATTTTAATCGAGTTAAGTGATGACTTGGTTAAAACTGAAAAATATGAAAATTCCGTGGGACACTGTGATAGATGCGGGGCTGTTATTGAGCCACTACTTTCAAAACAATGGTTTGTTAAAATGAGTGAACTGGCAAAGCCTGCTATTGTAGCGGTGGAAAATGATAGTGTTCACTTTATGAAAGAGCGCCATAAAAAAATTTATTTACACTGGATGAAAAATATCCGTGATTGGTGTATTTCACGCCAACTTTGGAGCGGACACCGTATACCTATTTATACATGTGCCGATTGTGGTGAAGTTATTGTTGAATATGATAAACCGAAAAAATGCGGTTGCGGTAGTGATAAACTTGTTCAAGAATTAGACACACTAGACACTTGGTTTAGCTCCGCTCTTTGGGCAATGTCCACTCTTGGATTTCCTAATCAAACAGAAGATTTAAAATATTTTTATCCAACAAATGTGATGGTAACTGCACAGGAAATCATTCAATTATGGGTGGCGCGCATGATTTTTATGGGATTAGAATTCATGCAAGAAATTCCTTTTAAGCAAGTACTGATAAATGGAACTGTTAAAGATGAGTTAGGCCGAAAAATGAGTAAGTCCCTAGGTAACGGCATAGACCCTATTGATTTGATTGATAAATATGGTGTTGACACTCTTAGATTTTCACTGTTAAACGGTATCGCCATTGATACGGATTTCAGGTTTAGTGAAAAAAAAGTGGAGATTAATCGAAATTTTTTAAATAAAATTTGGAACGCAAGTTATTTTGTTTTAAGTAAACTAAAAGGTGAGAAAATAAAACAAATTGATAAAGTGGAATTATCTATTAGTGATAAATGGATAATTTCAAAACTAAATAACTTAGTTAAAAGTGTTAATGAAAAATTTGATAATTATGAAATTGGAATGGTTGCAAGTGATTTATATGACTTTTTTTGGAATGTTTTTTGCGATTGGTATTTGGAAATTTCTAAGATAACAATAATTAAAAACAAACCTGCAACGCTTACAACACTTAATTATGTTCTTGAAACATTATTAAAACTTCTTCATCCTTTTATACCGTTTATAACCGAGGAAATCTATTTAAATTTGCCATCACATGATGAGTCAATTATGATTTCCAGTTTTTCTCAGTATAACCAAAATCTTAATTTTGAAAGTGAAGAAGAGCAATTTGAAAAGGTTTTAACTACAATAAAAATGATTAGAAATACTCGTGCAGAATTAAAGGTGGCGGAGAATGTTAAAACAAAACTTTATGTTCTTCCGCTTGTGGAAAATATTAATCAATATTTAAAAATAATAGAAAAATTATCTAATAGTAAAGAATTGGAAATTATAAAAGATGAAGGGGATGCTAAAAACTGCACTGTTGTGGTGAGCGAACTTATGAAGGCTTTTATAAAAATAGAAGTGGATAAAGTTAAAGAACGCGAGCGATTAAACGAAGAGTTGAATAAAATTGAAAACGAAATAGCGCGTTCAAACGGACTATTAAATAACGAAGGATTTGTAAGTAAAGCTCCGCAAAAACTCATAGACAATGAAAATGAAAAATTAAAAAAATTCAATCTTTTAAAAGAAAATATTTTGCAAGAAATCGAAAGGTTGATATAGCACGGGGGAACAATGGATTATAAAAAATTAGCAGATATGTTATTTCCTAATATTAAAAAAAGCGTGGACGACTACGAAAAAATCTATCCAAAGAGAAAACTTTCCGCGGGTGCAGAAGTAACACGGTTTGCACCAAGCCCAACGGGATATCTTCATATTGGACACTTTTTAGGTGCATTGATAGATTACGAAATTGCGCGTGTTTCGGGTGGTGTTTTTATCTATCGATTGGAAGACACCGACGGCAAGCGGGAAGTTGAAGGTGCAGGGCTAGTTGCAGTAAGTGTTTTAAACAGTTATGGTATAACCTTCAATGAAGGATTGTCCGCAAAAGGTAAGCAATTTGGCGACTATGGACCATATATTCAAAGTGAACGCAAAGAAATTTATCAAACCTATGCTAAGCATTTGGTGGCGGAGGGCAAAGCTTTTCCTTGTTTTTGCGAAAAAGCGGAAAATAAAGAAGATGTGCTAGATAGACGAGAACAACAATTACAGGAAAGCAGTACGCTTATTAATCACGATATTTGCAGAAATTTGGACATAAGAGAAATTGAAGAGCATTTAAAAAATAAAAAGCAATTTGCAATTAGACTTAAATCTAATGGCAATGTGGAAAATAAAATAAAAATATATGACGAAATAAAAGGCGAGCGAGAATTTTCTGAAAACTCCAAAGATGCCGTTTTGCTTAAAAGCAATGGTATTCCTCCTTATGCTTTTGCTCATGCAGTAGATGACCATTTAATGAGAACAACACTAGTGATTAGGGGGGAAGAATGGTTTCCGTCACTTCCGCTACACTTGGAAATTTTTGATGCACTTAATCATCCGCGCGTGCGATATGCCCACACGCCTCTTATTTGTAAGATTGCGGAAAATGGTAATAAAAGAAAACTTAGCAAGCGTTTTGATGCCGAAGCAGATATGCGTTATTTTGAAAAGGAAGGTTATCCAAAACAAGCAGTGTTAGAATATTTACTTACGCTTGCCAACACAAATTTTGAAGAATGGCGAAAAGAAAACGAAAATGAAGATGTAAAAGCGTTTATTTTCTCGGTTGCAAAAATAAATAATTCTAACCCAATGTTTGATATGGCAAAACTTAATGATATATCTAAAAATATAATCGCAAAGTTGGAAGCAGAAGTTGTTTATGATGAAGTATTAAACTGGGCAAAAGAGAATAATAATGAATTATTTTTAATACTAAAAAACAATAAGCAAAAGGCAATCGAAACTTTTAGCATAGACAGATATATTAATAATCCTAGAAAGGATATTTCAAAATGGCATGATATTGAAAGTTTGTTTAATTATATATTTATGCCTTACGAAAAAGTTAGTATAGACAAAGATGAAATTGAAAGGTTTGACACAAATCTAATAAAAGCAGTTATGCTAGATTATGCATCCGCGTTTGATGAAAAGTGGGAAAAACCTCAGTGGTTTGATATGGGTAAAAAACTAGCTGAAAAACACAACTTTTGCTTAGATAATAAAATCTATAAAGCAACCCCACATTTATTTAATGGGAAACTCGCAGACTTTTTTGCAATAGTTCGAGTTGTTTTGACGGGAAGAAATAACTCGCCAGATCTTTATTCTATTTGTAAAATTTTAGGGAAAGCAGAAATAATAAACAGAGCCAATAATTTTAAATAAAAATTAAAAACACATTAATTTTAAGTGGTAATTTTTTTAAAGCCACAAAAGACTTTAAGCGAAAAGACGAAAATCCTTATTAGTTAAGTTAAATGAAGAAAAATTGATTAAATAGTAATTTGCAAATTAATATTAAAGTTCATGCAAGAAAAAAATAATGCATATGTAATTTTTATAAACAATGGAGTTTTATAAAACAAAAAATCAATTTGTGCCAAAGCGCAAGTTGATTTTTATTTTATATAGTGCAAAATGCTCACCATATGCACGGGTTAATTAATCTTATGAATTATTATTTAGTGATGACACGTTGATATATGAAAAAATTTAATTTTATCTAGTTGATTTAAACAAAATTCATATTGTTTAGAGGAAACAATAATGTACAAACTTTAATAAAAATCTCTAAGTTTAATATAAAAAATTTACTCAATTTTTTTGCAGGTTTTAGCGTATACCCGCCTTTTACCACAAGAAATTAAAAAATATTTAAAAAACATACGCCCTTAAAGTAGAACTAAAGTTCTACTAAACACATTAAAACAGTTTGATAATATAATAAATTTTGATATTATTAAATTATGACATTAAACGGATTAGTTGAAGAAATAATATATAGAAACGAGGAGAACGGTTACACAGTTCTTCTTTTAAATGTGAATGGCGAAATGGTTTCTGCGGTTGGGAAATTCCCACCCGTGAGCGAAGGCGAGAATGTGGAAGTTTCGGGAAATTATGTAACGCACATAAAATATGGTGAACAGTTTTCTGTTTCGCAAGCACGCATAACTGCACCTAACACAGAAGAAGGCATAGTAAGATATTTGGCAAGCGGGCTTATTAAAGGTGTAGGACCGGTTACTGCTAATAACATAGTTTCTCATTTTAAAGAAATAACATTGGACATTATTGAGTTCAATCCATCAAGACTGGCAGAAGTAAAAGGAATAAGTGAAAAAAAAGCGCTAGAAATCGGTGAGTCTTTTAGTGAAATTAAAAAAATGCAAAACGCCATAATTTTTTTACAAAACTATAATGTTACAATAAATATGTCAATAAAAATATATAATTTTTATAAAGATAAAACCGAAATTGTTTTAAAAAGTAATCCATATAAATTGGTGGAAGATGTGGAAGGAATCGGCTTTTTTACTGCCGATAAAATTGCACAAAATATGGGCATTGACCCCGAAAGCGATTTTAGATTGCGTGCAAGTATTCTTCATGTTTTAAAAGAAAATAGTGATAAGTCGGGCAACACTTATCTATTTCAAAACACATTACTTGATGAAATAGTAAATTTACTCCGCATTAACCACGAGCATTTAAGCGAACGAGTGGAGAATATCTTAAACAAACTTGTTATCGATAGTTATGTTAAAGTTTTTGAAAAAGCGGAAGAAAAAGTGGTTATGTTAACAAAGTTTTATAATATTGAAAAGCATGTGGCAACCACTTTAAAACTATTAGACTATGATGTTTCCACTAATTTAACAATCGTAAAAGATATTGAAAATTTTGAAACCATAAACAATCTAACCATGCACAGCAGACAAAAGGATGCAGTAAACGTTGCTGTGAATAATGGAGTTAGTATAATTACAGGCGGACCAGGAACAGGAAAAACCACTATAATTAAATGTATTTTAGAAGTGTTTAAAAACTTAAATAAACGAGTGCAATTAATGGCGCCAACAGGAAGAGCAGCAAAAAGGCTTAGTGAAAGCACCAACCAAGAAGCACTAACTATTCATCGAGCACTAGAAGTAAGTTTTTCGGATATGAACATGTTTTTTTATAATCACTTAAATAAACTTCCTTATGATGTTATTATTGTTGACGAAGTGAGCATGGTGGATGTCCAATTAATGTATTATTTAATAAGAGCAATTAGGCGTGGCGCACACCTTGTGTTAGTGGGTGACAAAGATCAACTCGCAAGTGTGGGCGCAGGAAATGTTTTAGCGGACATATTAAAAAGTAATATTTTTGAAAGTGTTTGCTTAACTGAAATTTATCGCCAAGATAAAAATAGTTTAATAATTGCAAATGCACATAGTGTTAATGGTGGAAAGATGCCAGTTTTTGACAATAAGAGCAATGATTTCTTTTTTTACGAAACAAATGATAATGAAACAATATTAAAAAATATTATTGGTTTGTCTACTTTTAGAATTCCAAACTTTTTGAAATGTGATTCTAAACAAGTTCAAGTGTTGGCACCAATGAAGGCAGGTGTATGTGGAATTGATAATATTAATAAACAACTGCAACACAGTTTAAACCCTCCATCACTAAAAAAAGCGGAAGTTGTTATTAGTGATAAACTTTTGTTTAGAGAGGGCGACCGTATTATGCAGATTTCCAATAACTATGAGCGAGTTTTGGTAAAAAACGGTATGGAAACCAGCGGTGTTTTTAATGGCGACATAGGTGTTATTGATAGTATTAATATGCAAACAGGAGAAGTGGGCGTGCTATTTGAAGACGGCAGAATTTCTAATTATTTAAAGGGTGATTTAGGTGAAATTGTATTGAGCTATGCTATAACTATTCATAAAAGTCAAGGTAGCGAATTTGATGCAGTTATCATTCCATTAGTTGGCGGACCTCCAATGTTACTCACAAGAAACTTATTATACACCGCTATAACACGGGCAAAAAAAATGGTGGTATTAGTAGGGAGCAGTGCAGTTATTAGGCGCATGGTAAAAAACAATTTCACACAAGTTAGATATACTATGCTGGAAGAATTCTTAAAAGAAAACTTGCAATTAATAGGCGATTAAGCAATAAATTAGTAACCAGAAACTTAAAAAAAGTTTCAATACTAATAGCTAATAATTTGAAAATAATTAGCAATTTAAATATTTCCTATTAAACAAAATATAATATAAAAAATTGTTTTTATATTATTGTTTAAAGAAAATTATTTGTATATCATATACTTTTTAACAATCATTTTTGTAATATCATAACTATTATTATTTAATTTATGAATAAACTAAATAAAATTTTGCAATAGTTTATGCTAAGAAAAAATTTGTAGTTCATGCAAGAAATTTAATTTCTATATTTGACTTTTTTAAAATATTTATCTTTTTTTATAATGCTAAAATTATTCATATAAAACGATTTAAAATATTTAATTAAACAAAGGATAAAAGTGAAATGGATTTTTGGAATTTATTATTTCCTGAAAACATTAAGTGCATAATATGCAATGATGAATTGCCGTGTGATAACGATTTTTGTTTGTGTGAAGATTGCGTTAAACATCTTCCTTTTATGCCTAGTGATAATATTTGTCTTAAATGCGGAGCACCTACAAAAAGTGGTAATTACTGCTTGCATTGTAAACAAGCGGGCAGGCATTTTGAAAAACATAGAAGTGTGTTTGCATACAGTGGTGAAATAATAAACACTATTCAAAATTTTAAATATTCCAACGCAAAATATCTCGCACCGTATCTTGGAAATTTGCTTGTGGATAAATTTAAAAAAGAAGGCTGGGTGGTGGATATGGTGATTCCCGTTCCACTCCACGAGATGCGAGAAAAAGAAAGAGGTTATAATCAATCACTAATGCTATCCCGTCAGTTTGAAAAAATAGCTCTCGAAATAAATACAACCGCACTTGTTCGTACTAAATATTTAACCCAACAAGCAATTTTAACGGGGAAAGAACGACTTACCAATCTTAAACAATCTTTTAAAGTTGTAAATAAAAAAGAAATCAAAGGGAAAACAATTCTTTTAATAGACGATATTTTTACAACCGGTAACACTATTAATGCTTGTGCAAGTACATTACGAAAAGGTGGTGCAAAGGAAGTTTATGCGTTAACGATTTGTAAAACTTTGCTTGATGAACTTATTTAATTAAGTTTGATAATAAAAATTTTTAATAACTTACTTTAAGAAGTAAAAACTTTTGTGGCTATTTTGATGCTAAAATTATGAGAAACACTAATTTTAATTATCAAATTTATTGTTTATAATATATTTTACTTAATTTTAATTTGAATTATTATTGCTTGCGGTAAAAAAATAATACGGAATTATTGTGGCAATATTTTTTGATGCTAGTATAATAACCTTGTAAAATAAGCAAATAAAAACGCCACAAAAATTTGTGGCGTTTTTATATTGCAAGCAAACCAAACACCAGGCGTTTAATAGAGGAAAATTTTTATAGTTTGAATAAACCAAACACTTTTTGTGTTAAAATTAAAAGTTATGATGCTTAAATAAAAACCAAAGCGAATGTTTTTTTCATAAATCAAAATAGTTAAATTAATTGTAAGGTTTAACTTTTAGTAAAATTAATTTGTAATATAGTAAAAGCAGAGTCTATGCTATTTTTTTTATAAAAAAATAATTTAAAGTTTTTGATAGTTGAATTTATAAAAATAAGACCATTTATTTTATAAAATTAATAAACCTCAGTTATTTTGGAGCCTTGTTCATTAGATTCTTTAGTAACGATAATTTTATTAGTTATATAGTTTTGCATTCTTTCCACATGTGTGATAAATCCAACCGTGAAATCCAGTTTAATAAGTGCGTCAAAACTTTGCAGAACTTTCTCAATATAGCCATCACTCAAACTTCCAAAACCCTCATCTATAAAGAAGAAATTAAAATTTTGATTGTTGTTAGTGGCAATGCTTTGCGATATACCAAGCGCAAGACTAAGTGAAATTATAAATCTTTCGCCACCGCTTAGCGTTTTAACACCACGCTGGATACCGCCATTAAAGTTATCTATAACATTAAAGTCGCCGTTATACTTTAAAAAATATTTACCTTTGCTTATTAAATGGACATACTTATTTGCAAATTCGGTTATTAAATACATATATTCTTCTGCAACATATTCAAGCAGTGCACCGTTTGCAATTAACGATTGCAAATCCAAAATGGTTTCTAATTTGCTTTTTGCTTTCTTTAAATCTTCTCGCAACGCACTTACAACTTCAATATTTTTTATTTGTATTTTAATATCGTTTTCAAGCACTCCTATTTCAACACCAATTTCCTGTAACTGCGTTTGCATATAATCTATGCGCTCTAACGACTTCTCCAACGACTCTTTACTAATGGTTTTAAGTGTTAGTTTCTGTTTCAACTCAGTAATGGAATTTTCTAAAAACGAAAGCGTGGAATGATAATTTTTTAAGGTTTCTTCAGCTTCTTTTAGTTCGTTTTCATCAAGCAGTAAAGTTTGATCGGTTAGAGTAGCTTTATCTACACCATTAATATTAAAAAGCGTCAGCAATTCTTTTAGTTCCTGTGCTTTATTTTTATTGCTTTCGAGTATTGATGCATTAACTTCAATATCTATGGCCACCTGGTTTCTTTCTTTTTGCTCGCTTTGAATTTGTTGTTCAAATTTTCCTAATTCAGCTATGGAGTTATCAAATAATTCTTGTAATTCGTCCACCACTTTTTGGCTTGGAATGTTGTCCATTTCGTTTTTATTTTCATTAATTCCTAATTGCAAACTTTTTATAGTGTTTAAAGTTTGCAGTAAAAGGGTTTTATTATTAGTTGCTTCGATTTCGCATTGATAAATTTGTTTTCTTATTTCTTGAAGTTCATCTTTAATTTTATCAACTTCGCTGTTTAATAATTTATTTTTAGCTTCAATTTTAGTTTGGATTTCATCTACATGTCTGCCGTATTCCGAAAGGTCTTTTAAATCTTTTCGAATTAAATTAATATCTAAACTTATAGCGTTTTTATATTCATTAATTTGAGTAAGTAAATTATTTATTAGTTCATAACTTTTGGTGTTTTCAATGTCGTTAAACAAATGGTTTTTAAAAGGCTTATTAATCCCATTAAAAAAGGATAGCAACTCTTCTTTTATGCCCAAAGTTTTAATATTCTCAATTCTGCTTGTTAGTTCAATAACACGGTTTAATTCTTTACCAAGTGCATTATAATTAATAACTTTTATTTCTTCATTTTTTCTAAAAGAAGACAAATTGTTTTCAAGTTCTTCGAGGGTTCTTTTTATTTTTTCTGCGGTTGCACTCTGCTCTTTTAGTTGGCTAACTTTAAGAAATGTATCTTCTTGGAGCTTATTTTTAAGTTCCATTTTTTTGTTTAGCGTCAACATGCGGAGGGCTAATTTTTCTTTTTCTAATAGTAGACTACTTTGCTTTTTTTCGCTTTCACGCAAATTTTTTTCAAAAGTGGACAGTTTAACTTTCAACTCTTTTAAAAGTTTTTCAACGCGCTCACGCTCGCTAGTAGACGCATTATATTTATTAAGTACCACTAAATAATCGCCATAGTTTTTAGTGTAAGAAACTTGCATTCCTAGATGTTCAATTTCTTTTCTTTCCTGATTCTTTATAGATAGTTGAAGTTCAAAATCTGCCAGTCTCTCTTTTTTCTCCAACTCGCTTGCTTGAAAATTATAATCAAGTTTAAGTTTGTTGTGAACAAATTCTAAATCTAACTTCTCTTGTTGTTTAACTGTTAAAAGCTTTTGAAACTTTTCTAAGTTTTCTTTTGAAACATCTTTATAAATTAAAATTTTTTCTTCTAACGATAATTTTTCGAGCATTGCTAATTCTTTTCGTTTTTTAAGTTTGTCGTTTAACTCTTGTCCAAATTGTTCTAAATTAAAAAGTTTAGCAACGGTTTTTTTTCTGTTCATAGGCGTGTCGCCTAAAAAATTATCAAACTCGCCTTGAGGAAGTGCAATGCATTTTAAAAATTCTTTTTTTGCAACACGAATAATTTTTAGTATTTGCTCGTTAACAGGGTCCGTTTTTTCTGCTAATACAAGATTAGTTTTTGCATTTAGTAAAATAGCGTCGGTTTTAAGTCCGCTTGGTCTTAGTTTATAATCTCGGCGAACTTTATATCTAACCTTTTTATTTCCTTCGACCATTTCAAATTCAAAGATAATATATGCGTCGCTCAAATTCACATTAATAATATTTTGAGTTACATCTCTTTCGCTTGTTCCGTAAAGTGCCATGATAATAGCATCTAAAATGGTGGTTTTGCCACTTCCTGTTTCTCCAAATACGCCAAAAAGGTTAAGAGAAGAAACCTTTTCAAAGTTCACTTTCTGCTCAGAGGCGTAACTATTAATGCCTTTAATGGTTAAATTAATCGGCCTCATATAAATCCTCCGACATTAATTCTAAAAATAGTTCTCTGACAGGTTCGTTTGCCTTTTCTCCGCGCTTTTTTATCACGAAATTATCAAAAATTTCAGCGTTGGTTAAGTCCTTTTTAGAAGTTACATCATAATTGCTTTTTGCATCTTTTGTGATAACGCTTAAAGTAACCAAGTTTTTATATGTGTTTCTTAAATGTTTAATTTCTGACATGCTCACTCTATCCACATCTTCAATAGTAACTTTAATTAGGTCGTCCGGATTATCTTTACACACAACTTCAGCATGAAGCATAGATGATACGGTAAAGTTTTTAAGCAACTTAACCCTAAGTGGAACTTTATCAAGTTTAACCACTCCTTCTGTTGTTATATCTGCTACGATTACTTTCGTAAGGGTATCACAATTTATGAAAAATTGATTAATAATTGAGCCCGAATAATAAATATTATTCTCTTTGCTTACTGCTAAACATTTGTGTACATGACCAAGTGCGGTATAGTGTGCACCCGTTTGCAAAACTTCAGTTGCCACAGAATTAGAATATGTGGCAATAGTTTCGTATGCTTGCATTTCTTCTTGTGATAAATTCATGCCATAAGTCATGAAATGTGATGTTAAAATATTAATTGAAGAATCCGAAAAAGCCTCCACTCCCGTGGACAACCATTCTTTCACCTTGTCTGAAAAAGTTTCGCTTTCTTTTTTGATTTCCTTAAATCTATAATAAGAAGGGAAAGGAAGATATGCAACAGTGATATTTTCGTCTGCTTTTGTTTTAAATTTTATATATCCTTTTCCACTGCTTACTGCATAGATATTTCGGTTTTGTTGTGGTTCGGAAATTTTAATTTTATCTAAAGAACCAAGCATATAAATACCAAAAGTATTTGCAAAAATATTAGCGTTAGCAAGCCTTCTTGGTTCATCATGATTGCCTGCTATAGCAATAACCGCAGTATTGCCATTATTATTTAATTCCATTACTGTTTTATAAAATAAATCTTCCGCCTCACTTGAAGGAACAAAAGAATCATAAATATCGCCCGCAATAATAACCATGTCCACTTCTCGTTCTTTAGCAATGGTTATGATTTGATTAAGTGCATCTTTTTGTTCTGCCATGCGATCATAGTCGTCTGTTTTGCAACCAAGATGCCAGTCAGCAGTGTGAAGGATTCTCAAAAGTGTTTTCTCCATTTTTCGATAAATTGCTTTTTAATAATTGAAAGTTTTAGGTATAACTTTTAACTCTTTAGAGTATAATTGTTAAGATGTATATAGTATATTCTTTAGTATAACAAAATCATAAAATATAAACAAACAAATAAAATAATTATTTAGGCTGGATTTGTGTAACCAGTAGAAGTTAAAAAGTGCAAACTACAAGATAGCAACCAAAAAAATATTATAATTTGTTTTAAGTTTTGCAAATAAATATTTATTAAAGTAATGTTGTCGCAATTTGGAGGGTTTAGTTACTGACAGTTAAATAAATATAAAAAAAATTAATAGTTTGAATAGTTATTCTTTTAAAGTATTTAGTTGTACGCAAGTAATATTTAAGTCCAGGGTTTTAATGTAATAAGCAATTTTGCTTTTATAAATATAAAAAATCACGCAAGCCAATTAAAATTTTTTACGATAAGTATTTAGCTTTATAGACTTTTGCTAATATTTCAAAATATAGTAAATTGTGCATCACTAAAAATTAAATAAATTAATACACTGGAATTACTAACAAAGTTAAAAAAATAAATTATGATTAAAATATTTTAATTTATATGCTAAGTTAAAGCAAAAAGCTCAGTTCTATACCAAGCAACTATATTAATTTAAAGCATTATTATTTATAAGATAAGATGACATTAAGAACTAAGATTTTGCACTAGAATCTAAACGAAAAAGAAATCCAAATTTTTAATTTTTTATTTAAAAATAGGAGTTTTATAGTTTTGGTTAAATTAATTATAATCTAATAATTTTCTTAAAAAAAAAGACCAAAAAAAGAAGGTTTTTTACTTTTTTTGCCCTAAAACAGTTGACATGCTTAGAAATACATGTTAAAATACGGCATTGCGGTGTGTCCTAATATGGTTGGACAGCACAATTTGCATAATTCAGTTAGTTCATTTTACATAATTTATATCGATTTGGCAACTGAATTATGCTAATTTTTACAATTTAATAGATTTTTTAAATTTTCGGTAAGGGGAGTTCGCTAAACAATGTTAAACAATAGTGAAATCAAAAAGATTAAATATGGCAATAACATCAGATACACTTTCGGTAAAGTTAAAGAAGTTTCACAAGTTCCATATTTATTAGAAGTTCAAAAAAATTCTTACAAAAAATTTATAGAAGAAGGCATAGGAGAAGTATTAAAAGAGTTTTCTCCTATTTCTGACTACAGCGGTAAGGCAGATGTTTACTTTCTTGACTATAAGTTAGAAGAAGTGCCTAAGTTTTCTAAGGCAGAAACAAAAAGAAAAAGCGGACACTATACCGTTCCACTTCGCGTTAACACTCGTTTGGTTATAAAAGAAACGGGCGAAATTATCGAATCGGAAGTTTTTTTGGGCGATGTTCCTTATATGACTGACGAGGGAACTTTTGTTTTTAACGGTATTGAAAGAGTTGTTGTTAGTCAAATCGTTAGAAGCCCAAGTGTTTATTATTCAAAACATATCGACAAAACTGGTCGTGATCTTTTTGCTTGCTCGCTTATTCCAAAGCGTGGTAGTTGGCTAGAAATTGAACAAAGAGATAAAGAGCCGAATCAACTAAAAGTAACTCTTGATAAAGGCGGAAAAATATCGCTTGGAATTTTCTTAAAATGTTTTGGTCACACTAATGAAGACATTTTAGGTTTTTTTGGCGACAATGAAATGATAAAAGCAATGCTGGAAAAAGATCCATATGACAATCAACATGACGCATTGGTTGAAGTAAGCAGAAGAACAAGACCCAGTGAAATCCCTAGCGCAGAAGCAACAAAACAATTTATATTCTCGCAGTTTTTCTCTCCTCAATATTATAATCTTGGCGATGTTGGTAGGTATAAAGTTGACAAAAAATTATCTCTTACAAATAGAATTTCTGGATTGATTGCAGCGGAAGATATAAAAATTAAACAAAAAACTCTCGTTAAAGAAGGCGAAATTATATCTAAAGAACAAGCCTATCAAATTCAAAATGATGGTGTTAATACTGTTTGGGTGTTGGTAGATGGCAAAAAGCATAAAATCTATGGAAATAACCGTGTTAAATTAAGCGAAGTTTTAAAATGCAACGAACGGGAACTTGGAATTAAACATGATGTTTATTATCCAGTACTTAAAGAATTATTAAAACAAGGCAAAACAAAAGAAGAAAAATTAGAATTAGTTCGTGAAAATGTGGACAGTCTTATAGGTAGCACACTAACAATGGATGACATGCTTGCAACCATTTCATATTTCTTAGACCTTAATGTGGGTCTTGGCAGTATTGACAATATTGACCACCTTTCAAACAGAAGAGTTAAAGGTGCGGGCGAACTTTTACAAGATGCTCTTAGAAGCGGAATGAATAAATTATCTAACTCGGTTAAAGAAACTTTACAATCTCACGACTTGAATGATATAACTCCTTCACAAGTGGTAAACGCAAGGCCTATAAATCGTGCGTTTAGGGATTTTTTAGCAAGTCACCAACTCAGCCAACTTATGGATGAAATGAACCCTCTTAGTTCACTTGCTCAAAAAAGAAGACTTAGCGCAGTTGGACCGGGTGGTATAAAAAAAGACAGAGCAACCGATGAAGTGCGTGATATCCATCATAGTCACTACGGAAGAATTTGTGTTATAGAGACACCGGAAGGTGGAAATATCGGGCTTATTAGTTCTCTGGCATCTTTTGCTCATGTTAATGAATATGGATTTATTGAAACACCTTACAGGGTTATTAATAAAGAAAAGAAAGTAGTAACAAATGATATAGTATATTTAATGGCAGATGAAGACGAAAATTGTTACATTGCACAAGCTGTTGAAGATTTAAATGAAGACGGAACCTTTAAAAACAAAACCGTAGTATGCCGTTATTTAGATACTATTATTGAAGTAAGCCGTGACATGGTAGATTATATGGATATTACACCAAAACAATTGGTGTCTGTTCCTACCAGTTTAATTCCGTTCCTTGGAAACGATGACCCGGCACGTGCCCTGATGGGTGCAAACATGCAACGCCAGGCAGTTCCTTTAATTAAAACAGAGGCTCCGCTTGTCGGAACCGGCTTGGAACACCGTGTGGCCCTTGATAACTGTGCAATTACTGTTGCAGAAAACAACGGAACCGTTAAATATGTAGATGCCGACAAAGTTATTATTGAACTTGAAAACGGTAAAAAAGAAACTCATGAATTAATTAAATTCTATAAAACCAACCAGGAAAGTTGTATTAACCAAAAACCGGTTGTAACACACGGGCAAAAAGTTAAAAAAGGTGATGTTATTATAGACGGTTACAGCACAAGCGGCGGGGAACTGGCACTTGGAAAAAACATGCTTATTGCATTTATGAACTGTTGTAGCCTTCCCAGTTCATGCTTATTGCATTTATG
>ENA-UOOK01002225-UOOK01002225.1-fermentation-metagenome-genome-assembly--contig:-NODE-2225-length-24276-cov-3.472854_pt1 | contig 24276 bp, 13 predicted proteins | sample MGYA00245777_ERZ724023 | MGnify/ENA primary metagenome ERZ724023 (study PRJEB28704, sample SAMN03018312) | fermentation metagenome | biome: anthropogenic terrestrial biome; feature: soil; material...
GCCATCTCGAGGTAGCGGGTACCTTTGAGAACTGTTCCGAACATTGTTCCGATCTGGCTGCGAAGTCCTTTGCCAAGGTCTTCAAGAGATGCTCCGATAGTAAGACCGCCTTCTGAAAATGCGGACTGTGTACGTCCGTATGCAATCTGAAGGAAGATTTCTCTCATTGCAGTGTTGATTGCATCGCATACAAGGTCTGTGTTAAGAGCCTCCAGCACTGTCTTGCCCGGCAGAATTTCTGAAGCCATTGCAGCAGAGTGAGTCATTCCCGAACACCCTATAGTCTCTACAAGGGCTTCCTGAATGATGCCATCCTTAACGTTTAACGTGAGTTTGCATGCCCCCTGCTGAGGTGCACACCACCCGATACCGTGTGTCAGACCGGAAATGTCCTTTACTTCTTTGACTCTTACCCATTTTCCCTCTTCCGGTATAGGAGCGCAAGGATGATTGGCCCCCTTTTTAACAACACACATTTGTTGTACTTCGTGTGAATAAATCATATAAAAATAATTTTATTGTGTTAATTTAAATCAAAATATATCAAAAATCTGCTTCTGCAAAAATCAGGCAAATTTAAAAATTATTTGCGAATAAGGGGGAAGTTTACTATTTTTATAACCGAATTTAACTATACGTATTACCGAATTAATCACACATTCATGAAAAAACTATTTTTTGCCGTCGTGCTTACTATTGTGAGCATCGTTATCAATGCCCAGCCTAAAAATGAAACCATCTCCAAAATTGCCGAATCTTCACTCGAATATTATGGCAATATCTATCGGACCATCCACTCCAATCCCGAATTGAGCCTCTGCGAAAAAGAGACTTCCGCCCTGGTTGCAAAAGAGATGAAACGGATGGGATTGGAAGTGCACGAAGGATTTGGAGGGTATGGAGTTGTAGGTATTTTCAGAAATGGAGATGGGCCTGTAGTGCTGTTGCGAGCCGATATGGATGCTCTTCCTATCAAAGAGGCGACAGGACTTCCATTTGCAAGTACTAAAATGTGTGATGTCAACGGAGTGCAAACCCCCGCTTTTCACGCCTGCGGACATGATGTTCATACCACGGTAATGCTTGGAACCGTCAACGCTCTTGTTTCCCTGAAAAAAGGTTGGAAAGGGACTTTGATTGCTCTTGCAGAGCCGGCAGAGGAGGTTGGAAAGGGAGCACACGGAATAATTGATGCAGGTCTGTTCACCAAGTTTCCTATTCCGGACTATGTTCTTGCATATCACGTATTTCCCGATTCGGAGGTAGGATCCGTAGAATATTCCAAAGGACCTGCAATGGCCGGTGTAAAAGACTATGACATTACATTTAAGGGAAAAGGAGCCCATGGGGCTTATCCTCACGAAGGCATTGACCCTATCGTTATGGCAGCAAACGCAGTCCTTGAATATCAGACTATTGTATCGAGATCTGTAAAAGCTTTCGAGCCTGCTGTAGTTACCGTTGGTGCTTTCAACAGCGGTTCCAGACCTAATATCATCAACGAAAAAGCCTACCTTAAAATAACTGCAAGATTTTTCAACGAAGAGGTGGGAAATCTGATTGACAGACGTATCAGGGAGATTACGAATGCAGTTGCAAAGGCAGCAGGCGCCACAGATGATATGATGCCTGAAATTGAGATGATCTCTCCTCTTCCACCTGTCATCAATAACAGCGAACTTGTAGATAAGGTTGTTGTCAGCATGAAAAATATTCTGGGAGAAGCCAACGTACATGAAAACAACTCACCGAGCATGGCAGCCGAAGATTTCTCTTTGTATCGCACTGCTTCACCGAAAGTGCAGGCAGCAATGTTCAGTCTGGGAGTGAGCCCGAAAGGGAAGCACACCACAGCCTTGCACAGTCCCACTTTCAAACCCGAATTTGACGGAGCATACATAACCGGAGTGCAAGCCATGACAAGGGCCATCATTGACCTGATGGTCAGCAAGTAGCGAGCGTAATTATAAATTCCGTCCCCTCACCTTCTTCCGATTTGACATCGATGGTACCGTTATAGGATTTGATAATCTTCTGAGAGAGAGCAAGCCCGATTCCTTGTCCGCTGTAAGAGCGAGTGTTGTGTGCCCTGTAAAACGATTGAAATATTTTAGAGAGTTCCTCTTTGGGAATGCCTATGCCGTTGTCTCTTACGGAAATGGATATATTGTTGCCATCAGGAGCAGATGCAATAGTCACATAGACTTTCTTTTCTGTGGAGTATTTGCACGCATTGTCGAGGATATTGCCTACTGCAATGGAGAACAAATGATTATTTACCATGATATTGGCATCACAATGGCAGCTGAACACAAGTCTTTCGGATTTCTCTTTGTAATTTATCTCATCGCACATATTTTGTATAAATTCGCCTGCATTATACGTTTCGAGATGGTAGTTCATAATCTCCATGTCCGATTTGGCGAGGACAAACAAATCCTTTATCAGCGATTCAAGTCGTTCGGTTTCGGTGGAAATACGCTGTATTGCCCCCCTGTATTCTTCACTGCTCCTCTCTTTCGACAATATTATGTCACATTCTCCGAGAATTGCCGTCATCGGATTGTTGAGCTCGTGGGAAGCGTGAGAAATAAAATTCTTCTGTGATTCAAAAGCAATATCAAGCTGAGATATCATCTTATTAAGTGCCTGAGCAAGCTCTTCCACCTCCTCACATGTATGGTCTGTCACAATTCTTTCATTAAGATTGGTACTTCTGATTCTCCTTATCTGCCTCAATACACTCCTGAAAGGTTTCAGAATATTTGTAGCAAACACTTCTCCTGCAAAATAAATTACGACAACCGAGGTTATAAACACCGAAATCATTATTTTGAGGAAAATATTGTGTGCATTGCCTCCGTAATCGTTGTATGCAGTAATCAGTACAACCTTTGCATCCCCATTATTTGGAAGATAAAGAGCCGTTGCATATTTCGACTTGTGCCGAGTATGAACATGTCCAGCATTTTTGAGTCTTTTTACCTGATTATCAGACATATATTCCGATAGCACATTGTCTGTCAACAAATTATCATAATCAACAATAGTATCTTCAGTAGCCGTAAATACGGACGAAAAGCGTTTCATTACCTTGTCGTAATCGAACTTTTCGCTTTCCATATCTTCCATGGACAATTGTTCGCTTACAAACCGTGCTTTTTCTAAAAGATATGTGTGAAACCGCTTGTCGAGGTTGTAATTTACCACTAAAAATATAGTACCCATGAACACAAACACCGAAATTGCCGTCAGTGATGTGTAGAAATTGGCAATGCGCTTTTTTATTTTCATATATGCAGCTTATTCGCTCTTTAATATGTACCCTACCCCTACAACGGTGTGTATCAATTTTTTATCGTAGTTTTTATCGATTTTGTTACGCAAAAAATTGACATATACATCCACCACGTTGGTTAATGTGTCAAATTTGACATCCCACACGCTTTCAAGTATTTGAGACCTTGAAAGGACCTCATTGGGATTTGTCATGAACAGCTCCATCAGTTTGTATTCCTTGACAGTCAGAGGAACGATTTTATCCCCTCTTTTGACGCTTCTGCTTTTTTTATCAAGGACCAGATCGTCAAATGTTATGGTGTCGGCAGTAGATTGAGTGTTACGGCGCAACAGCGAATTTACCCTCGCAAGCAATTCAGGGAATCTGAAAGGTTTGGTCAGATAATCATCGGCGCCCACGTTCAACCCTTTTACAATATCGTCCAAAGAACCGAGGGCCGTAAGCATCATGATGGGAGTTTTGTACCCGAACAATTCTCTGAACGACTTGCACAAATCCAATCCACCTATTCCGGGCAGCACCAGATCGAGAATAATCAGATCTGCATTGTTGTTCTGCATCAGATTCCATGCACTCTCTCCGTCCATGGCTTTTTCAATGGTATGTCCGTGCTCAATCAATCCTCTCTCTATAAAAGAAGATATATTTTTTTCATCCTCCACTACAAGAATATTCATATTTCAGCGTTTTATAATAATTACAAAAATATGCTTATTTGTTCAATGGAACAATTAAAAGACAATTAAAACCATACCAAAAAATTGCCCGGACTTACCCGGGCAACTTCTAAGTTATCTCATCACCTCTTTTAGCGCCGTCTCAAGCTGAGGATCAAGCCCCATAAGGCGGTCTTTAAATGTATTCTTGACATATATGTCGGGTTTGACACCTATAGATTCGAGGTCTGTCCCTTCCAAAGTGTAGCATCCCCAAGCCGGCATTCTGCATGACGAACCATCAATCAGGCGCACAGACGAAGTAAATATGATCCACCTGTATGTCTCTGTACCCACGATTTTGGCAATGTTCAAAGTTTTGATACCGTTGGACGTAACCTCTGCATCACTCAAACTGTGTTCGTTGACAAGCACCACAATCGGCTTCCTGGCAGGAACGACATTCGGATGTGAAGTCTTCGGAAAATCTCTGTAGCTCCATCTGAAATGTTCCTGCTGCCGCAGAAAATCGAGCACTTCCTTATGCACATTTCCACCATTGTTGTAGCGCAAATCGAGAATAAGGGCATCTTTATTGACTGCATAAGTGTGCATATCCTGTAAGAATGAGTTCAGGGAGCCATCTCCCATATCGCGCATGTGGATATAGGCAACTTTGCCTTTACCAATCTTCTCCACCATAGCCTTTCTGCTATCTTCCCATTCGGTATAGAGCAGATTCTTCTGAGTGCTGTACGACATTGTGTGCAATTTGACGTCAAACTCCTTGTCTGAACGCTTGAATGTGAGCTTGATTTCCTCTTTGACAAGAGGTGAGGCAAAATATTTCTCTCTGTTATCTTTGGTGTCAATCTTCACCCCATCCACAGCTACAAGTACATCACCGTTCTGTACATCGACTTCCACCTTGTCTGCAGGCGAATCGGTCAAAATACGATCCACGGTATATGGAGCATCATTTCTGAAAATAATACCTGTTGCTGTAGAATATACTTTGGTCTTGGTGGTTTCCTCTTCTCCGCGCGAATTGAAACCGAGATGTGACGAATTAAGCTCTCCGAGCATATCTGTTATCAGGGTCCTTACATTCTGACGTGAAGTCACATACGGAAGAAATGATGCGTAATAGTCTCTGACTTTATACCAATCTGCTCCGTGATATTTGACATCGTAGAAATTCTGTTCGAGTACTGCCCAAACCTCATAAAACATTTGGTCGAATTCGCTCCTAAGGCTCTTCTCTACCGATTGAGATATAGCTATTTTAGTAGTGCTCAAAGAATTAGGATCTATCTTATAAATTGTTCCATCTCCGAAGAGATAGAGGTCCGATTCGGAATTGAAGAATCCATATCCGCGAATATCCTTGATTTCTCTCGGTTTTGCTTCAGGGTCAGATAATTCCAGAGAGTAACAGGCTCTTTTTCCGGCGTTCTGGGAGTTATAGAACAGCCATGATTTCCCCTTGCTTGAGAACATGTACAGCCCATATTGGCTTCCGCCACCTGCCGCAATGGTCATCCTCCTGAAAATATCATTATAGTCAATTGTGACTGCCGAGTCTTTCTTCGGTTTATCTTTAGTGAACAATTTATCGTAATTTTCCGATTTGTAGGGAGTATCGTATTTCTGCAGAGGTAGTTTGTATAAAGAGCCGTAAGATCCTCTCGGAAAAGAAGATGAAGTAGGATTGGCTAAAAGGTACATATATTTGCCGTCAGGGGTAAACCATGCATCGCGCTCCGTGGATGCGGAGTTGGTCAGATTTGTCAATTTTTTATCCTTAAAAGAATAGATGAATATATCGGGCTCAAATTTGTTCATTGACTCGAAAGCAAGGCAGGAATCATCAAATGAGAAGTGCAGATTGTAATTCTGGAATGACCAGAATTCGACTGTTGCTATCTGATCGACCTTGTCTGAAGGAATTGACATAATCATCAACTTTCTACTTCCATCTACAAAAGCCATTTTATCTCCCTTGTGTGATATGGAGAGGTTCTTCACATTGCTCTTGGATGTGTAAACATTCTTTTCTGGCTCTGACATATCTGCTTTTACCTTATAGAGATCGGTCCATCCCTTATTTGTCCTTGTATAATAAATCGTCTTGTTGTCCGAAGCCCATATCACATCATCAACTCTCTCATCTTCAGGGGTATTCAGCTTCTGAAGATATTTACCCTTTGTATCCGAGACATACAACAAACCTCTTATTACAAGGGCAAACTTCTTACCGTCAGGTGACACTGCTGCAGAGGAAGGTTTCTGATCTTTAAAGGATTGCCTCAATTCGACATTGCCATTTGCAATTGTGATTTCAGGCTCGGTAACTTTACCGCTCTTGAGATCGAGATAGTTAATCTTATAATCTTTCAAAATATCACTGACAATGTTCTTTGCTTTTATATAATTTTCAATATGCTTAATAGAAGGTTCGTCAGAAATATGATAAAAGCAACGCTTGTCAACACCCTTGTTTTTCAAATATGTAATAAGTTCATTTAAAAAGTATTTTAAGAAAGTGCTGTATTCATCACCAGAAGCGTCAGTCTCCCAGCCAAATATTCTTTTATACTCGCCATCAACTGTTGCCATAATTTTAGGCGCATGTTCTGCTCCCCATTGCGTAAAAAGATGGGCCATCTCAAAATACTTTATTCCAACAGAAGTACAAGTATCAATCCAACGATCTAATTTATCGAATTTAAAACTATATTTTTCATTATTCTTAAAAACTTCAACAAGCTGCATCGTGGGTCGTTCCCCACCAACTTGTGTATCAAGGGGCGGAGTGAATATTGGTGTTAAAATTAGATTTATACCATTTTTAACCGCAGTAATCATAAAATTTTTAATAATTTTCCAATGTTTTTCACTGAAAGCCTCTACTCCGTAATAAACAGACAAGCTGTCGCAATGGAACCATTGTGTAAATATAAGCTCCTGTTCTGGTAGTTCTGCATCTATAACTTCGATATTTATACTCTTTGTAGCAAAAACATCTTCATTTTCATCTTTGAAAATTACAGTTATGGGATAAGTACCAGCAATAGGTTTTCCACGAAGATCAATAGTTAGCCATAAAGACTTAAGCTGGCCAGACACAAGATAGATATTTTCATTTTCATCAAGGGGTACAAGAAGATCAGGGAAAAGTCCAGGCTCTGATCGCAGACAATTTTTGTTTACTCCGGTTTTATAATCAGGCATTAGTGAAGGTACAAGTTCCACCTTTCTAACTTTGATATATTCTGCAATAGGTGATTCTATTGCAAACTTTGAAAGTTTTTTAGAGCGTATATTACTGTCAGTTTCAAAATATGCAACTTGAAAAGAAAAGACTTCATTTTTAAAAAAAGATGCCTTTTCTAACGCTGGTTTAGATTCTATACATTCATCAATGAAGCATTTCTCAAGTGATGATAAAAACTTGATTTTTAAGGAATTATCCATTATATTTCACACTCCATATACATTTTATGCTCTATTTTCTACATATTAAATTACTCATTTTGATTAACTGTTTCAGATACCTAATTTAAATATTTTGTATGTCTATTTTATATTGTTAATTTGTTTGTGTCAATAATTTCAAATTGTAAATTTATTATCTGAAATTAATTATTTTGAACTACTTTGAGCATATAATCCTTAGGTTTTACCCCTTCATACCTTAAAAATGCACGCTTAAAGGAATACTCGTTTTCATAACCTACTGCACTTGCAATATTGCAGATATCATATCCAATGTCTTTTAATAATCCTTTTGCCTTTTCCATTCTAAGTCGGCATATATAATCATAAAAATTAATCCCTGAAACATCCTTAAAAAACTTTGATATAGATGATACAGGCATACTGAATATTTCTGATAGTTCCTTGAGTGATAAATTGGAATCGGAGTAGTTATCATTGACATATTGCAGTAGCGTTTCGCCCATATCAACATTCTCAGAATCGTTAGCATACTTGTTTCTTTCACATATACGATTGCCAACCTCGTATATATATGACCATATACTTACCATATCTTCCGATACTATAAGTTCTTTAAACTCTCTTTGATATATCCTGACATTAATATTCAATTCATTAAGTACTCGTATAATAGTTTCCATTAGCAGTGAAATCAGCCTTTTCATTGAATCTGAAGACAACTGCCTATTTTCATTTTCTAGTTTTATCTCATCAATAATTCTAGTAACTGTATCAAAGTTACCTACCTTAAGATTATTAATAAGCTGTATTTCCCAATCTGTTGGATAATAGTAAAAATTACCTTCAGTTACTACCTTTGGATTCCCAAGTATGTCAACACCAAAAATAGCACATTCTATATTTTTTCTTGCTACCTGGTAAGATTTGCTTATACCTATTATGCCTTTTTCAATATTACCCATTGTAATAATGGGTTTTAGATCATTTGAAGCTTCTATTTGAAGCTGGATATTTTGTATCACTTTCTGTATATATACCTCATCTTTTCCAGTATGAACAAGGGAAATTATTACTGCAATATCATTATCTAGAACCTCCAGCAGTTGGTATTCCAGATCTGCACTATCTAGCACACCAGCCGTAGTAACAAGTAGATTCAGTCTTTTTTGTTTTTCCATTGATGCTATACCGTCTATATACTCTTTTTTCCCTACCTGCCCTCCTTTGTTAATTTTTTTATACATAGGCATCTTTTCTTCATTTATCAGTACAACACAATAAGATATATCGTTATTGTAGTTTATTCCTAATTCCAATAATCTTTCTACCAGCTTATCATCTTCAAAATAACCTTTTAATAAACGTAAAAGTAAATTCCATCTAGCAGCATTTTCATAATTTTTTACACGGCGCAATATGGCTTCTTTCTCAGTTACAAGCTTATCAAATGAAGTCTCAATAAGCTTATATTCATGAAGAAATTGCATTTTTGGTTCTTTGGTTTTAGAAAATTCATCCTGTTTAAAAACTTTATTAAATAATTTATATAAAGGTTTGTAAGTCTTAACAGATAAAATAGCTGCAGCTAAAGTCCCAATAAAGAGGGATAAAACGCATATAAAAAGTAATGGCAAAAGCTGTTTTGCCTGAAATGGTACATAATTGTTTTTGTAAATACATTTATATTCCCAAGAACAAACATTTGACACAGCAGTAAAATTAAGATAATTTACTTTGCTTTGATGTCTGATAGTATTATTTTGTTCTTCAAATTGCCAATTAAATATATTAAGATCTCCATCGGCAATATTTAGGGTTTCTAAACCTGGTCCAGTAATGTGTTTTATATAGGAACTAAAATAACTTTTACTCATGGAAAGCAAAAGGACTGCGCGGGGCTTTTCACATATTTCAAGGCTTTGAACTACAAAAACATTATTCGGACTATTGCTATCATTGGAATTACCAGCAAAATTATTATGGAAATTTTCTGATATATCCCCAATAATTTTAAAATAATTATAATTTAAAATATCTGGATAAATATAATTTATATAATCCTGCTCATTTACTATAATAGATTTAAAATAGTCCTTCATACTATACCAGCCATTCTGAGATACAACAATATTTTTATAAGGAAATATCACTGCAATATTTGAAAGTATCCCTGAAAAAGCCATATAATTATTAAGATCCTCCCTTATCTCAATTTTTCTTGTAATACTAAACTCATCATCAAATATATCGGTTTCAGATGTCAATCTGGCCACCCATTTGTTTAGATGCAACTTATCCCCAATATTTCTAATTTCAATTAACTTGCTATCAACAGCATCTTTAATTCTTTGGGTATCATCGCTATATATATCCATTAATCTTTTTTCATTGTCGTTCATTGTTTTTTGCATTAGAAAATAGCAGAATACCGTAATTGGGATAATCAATATAAGAATATAACAAGTTAACGTTTTTCTAAACGTATGGCTTTTAAAAAAATAAAAAGTCATATTTGCTATCATCCTTTCTATTTGTGCACTACCAGAACATAATATCCTGTCCTATACAATACCGACAATGTTGAAAATTTGCATTTGGCTGCTTTCCAAATTAGCAAAGTATATAACTCACATAAGAAGTTCGCCCAAGACCCTTTTTACATTCATAAATATTCCCTGTGAAATTAATTTTCATGATTTCCCTCACTCTCCCGTAGATTATTAAAAATACATAATTAGGCTATTGCTAAGCAGTTCTTGAAAGCAACTAATCTTCATAATAATAGTATCATGTATGAAATTATATCTCAATACTACACCTCACTGCCACACATCTCTATGAATGCCAGAACATTATCAATAGGTACTTCAGGTTCTAGAGTGTGAGTAGGTGATAATATTAAAGCACCATCATAACCCAATATTTTTTTCATATCCCGTATGACCTGTTTAACTTCATCAACACTACCAAATGGCATTGTAGTTTGTGTACCAATGGTACCATCAATAACAATTTTTTTGCCATATTGTTCTTTTACCATAACAGGATCCAGACATTCAGGTTGAACTGGATTTAAAATAGTTACACCAATTTCTATTAATTCAGAAATAATGCTATCAATATTTCCATCACTATGGTACCATATCTGAATGTCAGGTTTAATCTCCCTTGCAGTTTGATAAACCTTTGCCCACCTTGGTTTCATAAATTTTCTCCATAGTTCAGGTGAGAACATTAAATCCCTTTGATTCGCTACATCATCCCCACTGATTATTAAATCAACACCAGCTTTTGCAGCTGCCACAGCTCTTTTTAAATTTCTCTCTGTAATTATATCTAATATGTACTCACATATTTCAGGATTTTCTATCATATCCATAAGAAATTGTGTATAACCTCGTATTTGCCACGAATCCTCATACATATGAACAAGACTGCAAACAGTTACGTGATTATTATTATGGGCATTTTCTACAGCTCCTTTCATATGCTCATCAGTATATCCATATACATTAGGGTATGAAAAGTTCTGTATTTCCTTGAGAGTTTCTGCATTACGAAGAGGACTTACATATCTTGTGAAATGGTAACTGCTTCCCGGTACTTCCAATACTCCTAGATGGTTTATAAAGGCATTTTCAGGCATTTCAATGTCAGCGAAATATCTACCGAAATCTTTAGCTTCTAAACATTTTGGTGGTTTTAAATTAACCTCCACTGGAGTATACATCCCAAAGTGATTTCGCAGTTTAATGTCTTCATCAATTTGAAGCTGAGCCCTTATTTTTTTTTCTAAATATGGAGTAAAATTGGCATAGAAAAGATATTGATCATGCTGTTCATGAGTAATTGTTTTTCTGAATATCTCCAGTTGGTTCATAATCAGATTTCCCTCCCATAAAGCATAAGCTTTTAACAATTTTTCTTATATTATACATTATTACATAAATTTATCGCAGTGCAGGCTTATTTGTTTGTAGCTATACGCTGCGATATGCAATATTTCAACCGATTAACCTTGGTACGTCAAGCCATACATTTCCTTTCATTGCTGCTTCATGCGATATTATACCAGGCACGGTCATATCCATCGCTTTTACAACATCAATAGGAGGAGTTGTATCATTTTCTATAGATTCTAAAAAGTCTCGCACAAGATAGTATTCTGATGAACCATGTCCTCCAAGTTTTGCTTCTTCAGGTGCATCAGGGTCTGAGTAGGAACAAATCAAAGATTTTGCAGTCTCATCTTCACCCTCAAAGTAAGAGCTTCCTTCACTGGCATAACCTTTACGTCCATTTTCAATAAACCCTTTAGTACCATGTAATTGGTAATGCCCTAGTCCTGGTATTCTAGGCAAAACTTGGCTTCTTAATACTTTTATAACTGCTCCGCTGCTTGTCTCAAATAAGGCAACTTGATAGTCAATAGCACCAACTCCCACATTTTGCATAATATTTTCACTTTTCCCCATACATGTGCATCTTACTATATAATCATTCAATATATATAATATTGGACCAAGGCTATGGGTACAATAGTAGATAGGCGGTCTTTCAGCCCTCCATTTTTTTTCTTTAGTAATTGGATCCACAACTAAAAATGGTATATGATGTACATATTCTGCTTCAGCATAGATTATCTTTCCGATTTTACCTGCTTTGACCATTCTCTTCCACTGTCTAACAAAATGCATATAAACACAATTCTCAGCAAGCATATATTTTCTAGTGGAATTTCTTACTGCCTCAACAATTTGTTGACATCCTTCAATTGTGTTTGAAGCTGTAACTTCTGATAATACATGTTTTTTGTTTTTCATTGCTTTTACAACCTGTTCAGCATGATTAGGTATTGGAGAACCAATAACAGCTATATCAAAATCTGCATTAATGAAATCATCATAGTTGTTAAATAATTGGCTGTCTTTTACTCCGAAACTTTTTCCTGCTTCATCAAGGACTACTTTTATGTCACAGAATGCCGTAATTTCAGTTTTTGGGTTATTAGCAAATATCTGAGCATATGAAGCACCTCTATGCACACCAACAAGACCTACCTTAAATTTCTTCATTAGTAAAACCTCCTCGATTTGTCTTTCTAATTTGTTAATCTGTTCTATTTGTCAATTATTACTATATACGGTACTTCATATCGCAGTGTATAGTTGTAAGCAAACAAACCTGCGCTGCGATAAATTTAGGAACTATATATTTATTCTCAGAAAGTGCCATGTAACGCTTGCACTACACAGCTTTGCATATAAAAGACTGTTTTTCTGTTAACTTTTTGAGAATAATAGTATAGAATCTGCCAATTTTACCTTAATAAAATTATTGTATCAGTACCGCCCCTTTTCAAATTCCTTTCCCTGTATCTTGATATACGCATTAACACTAAACACACTCTCTATTTCATCTTTATGTTCAAGTAAATATTTTTCAAGCAGATTCCAAGAAACTCTAGCTTTGCAACCTTTACCAAGGGATTTGTTTTCTAATGTAAAAGCTAGTAAAGTTACTATATCCGCATGGATTTTCAGATAATTCCATGACGTGGAGCAGCAACAATTATCATTTGTGATATTTATCTCTATTATACTTCTGAAATTTGCTATATGATATATTAAATTTTCATATCTTTCTGAATCTTCTTTTTTTAGAGGACCGTTCTCTCCCCTAAGGTCAGGATCCAGAAAATCTGAAATACCTTTTACATAGCTAAGGCATTTCTGCCAATCATTTCCAAAAGCCGATTTGAAGTACTCATGTATTAAGTCTTCAAAAGTAACTCCATCATTCCACAATGTCTTTCCCATTATATGCATAGCAAGACCTACCGGCAAAAAACTGTTTGCATATCCGCAGCTCATATAACCATTTACGCCAAGCTTTTTAATACTTTTAATATCTTTATATAATATCTCTGATAGTTTATATTGACCTAGATCAACAAACTGTGCTATCCAAAGATGATACTCAAATAAAAAACTATCTCCTGGAAAATATTCCTGCCAATCGTTTATAAAAGCAACATTGTCTTCAACTGTTAGCGGATACGTGTTATTATTTCTATTGTATGCAGGGATTTGAGGAATCTCATTAACATCAAGAAAACTCCTTCTATAGCTTCTGAAATGTGGTGCATGTATTAGTATAAACCTCTGGGGGTTCTCAAGTGTTTCATACTTCGGTTTCCAGATAAGGTCAGTATAAGATATCAATACTATTTTTGTAGAAAGATTATTCTTTATTAGTTGTGCATCAAGCTCATTTAATATCTCGATATACAGATCCGATGGCAGATATTTTTGGCATTCATCGCATTCACAGTGATTGTTTACTCCATCTGCAATCCATATATGCATAAAATCTATTTCAGGGTTTTCTTTTGCAAAGTTTACCATATAATTCACCATTATTTTACGTGTTTCAGGATTTGAATAACAAAGATTTGTATCAACCGGTCCACGTCGCTGAAACTCTCTTTTACCCTTTATCATAGCAATATGGCTTTTTACATTTTCATCTGGTTCTCCTTTAAATGTAAAGTCAAGACCTATAGGTAGACAGTTGAAACCATGCCCTGCACCATGATATAAAAGTCCCAGTTTTTTTATTTCAGTTACAGCTTCTTTCAGATGTTGTTTCTGTATTTGCACAGTAGAACCACCAAATATTCTGTGTGGATAAGGACCCTCAAAAAATATTGCATTAAAACCAAGTTTTGGTACCCATCTTATAAACTCAAGTGCATCTTCTTGGCTTTCTAACCCACCGAAATCAATTCCACGATGCCGATAAGCCGGCTTCTCATGCAAGCAGGCATTGAGTCCGTTCAAAGGCTTTTTTGGAATATTTTCACCTTTATAGCCAGGCCTTACCCATACACATCCATTAGCAGAAAGCATACGATATACTGCATATAATACGCTTCTAGGGTTTACCCCGGCTATAATTCCCTTACCAGAAATAATATTAGCATATATTTCATCATCCAGAAATGGATCTGATACTCCCTGAGTCGAAATATTAAACTCACCAAATAAGCCAACAAATATTCCTGTTCTCAATTCCAAACTATCTACAGAGATCATGCTTTGCGTTTGTACGATATTTATAGATTGGCATTCAGTCATAATATTTAAATATTTGGATAACTCTTTTACAGCATAATTTACTATCTCATTTTTACTAGAAAAATATATTTCTATATTTTTACTGCTGCAATTTAGCATGTTCTCCTCCATCAATATATACATTCTTAATAAATGTCCCTTACATTAGTGGTAGTATAGTATAATATCTAATATTTACAGCAAGGGATTAACCCCTTACTGTAAATATAACTGTATACTTGATTATTCTGCTATTATCTTACTTTATGCTATTATATCTATCATGCAATTGCTGTTCCAACTTAATAATATCATCTAGCCCAAGTTCTTTAAGTTCTTTCATATTTTTATCCCAATCATCAAGGGAAGCCCTCCCTAATGCAAGATTTATTGCAAGTTCATTTGCATAAGTATCTAAATTAGCACCTAATTTTCTTCTCTCATCTACCTGTTCCTTGCTTGAAATCGCAAAGAAATTACTGTTAAAATTATAGAAAAATGGCTTATATTTTGTAATATTCTCTATATAGCTCAACTTATATTCTGGTGATTCGTTCTCGGCATTGAAAACAAGACTTTTTTCACTTCTAATCTTATTAAGCTTCTCTTCTACAGCTGCTTTCTCCTCGGCTGTTTCACGAAGTTTAGTACCATGTGCAACCTGAATTCTAGGAAATACTGTATCTCCATAGAGAACATTACCTGCAATTCTGCGTGTCTTTGCCCTTTCTTCCCAACTTGTGTTTTCAAGAGAATATCTATCACCATCTACTACTGCGAATGTCAGTCCTTCTATTCCATTTAGGAGCAACGAACCATACTCCTCTGAATGTACCATGTCAAAGAATGTAATTGCCGCCTTTATGTCTTTGCAAGCTTTTGTAATAACATATTTTTGCCATACCAAATTCGGAGGTTCTAACTGAGCCTTGGGAGTTATACCTTCAACAGCAGACAATGGCATAAGAGGAAGGTATTCAGCTTTAGCTCCCTGAACCATTGCTTCACGATATGATTGTGTTCCATAATCATGCAGTGAAGCAACCCTATTTTCAGAAAGTGCTTGTGCCTCCCTTTCTGGAGTTGCACTAACAAGACTGGTATCTATTAAACCTTCTTTAACAAGTTTATTGAGGTACATAAAGTATTCCTTTATTCCAGGTTGATACCATGGCGAGACAACCTTGTTAGATTCAAGATCGATAGCAGTCATACCTGTACCAAGACCAAACCATTGAGCTATAGCTCCATCAAATGATGAAATATTATAGATCAATATTTCATCAGTAACACCATTATTGTTTACATCCTGTACCCTCATAGCTTTTAGAGCATTCAGATATTCTTCTGCATTAGCAGGTATACCTATACCAAGTGTTACAAGCCAATCCTTTCTTATTATCATTGTCAGCCCATAGTTTGTTGGTGCTCTGCTGTTATCATCAAGCTTGTGTGTAGTTGTATGAAGGTTTGTAAACCAATATCGATTACCATCTGGAGCAGTTGTAAGTTTAGTTGCAAAGGGGAAGTTTTTTTCCTGCATACTTTTTATATTCCCATTGCTATACTTATTAATTAAGGAGTTCAACTCAACAATTATCTTCTGCTGAGCAAAGTTCAATGCAGTAATGTCGTCTATTCCATATAAATTCGCAATATCAGGCAGGTTGCTTGCAGATGCCATCCTTGTCTGGATAACAACACCATACTGCTCACGTGGTACTATTTCATACTCAAGCTCCAGATTATATTTCTCTATTAGCTTCTCGAGCTCTTGCCATACAGGATATTCCTCTCTTTCTTCAAATTTGATGTACCTATTTGCATTAGTTGGTCCAAGGAGTTTTAGCTTCATTGGCTTCTCAGTATTATCTGTACTAATTTTCAAAGTCTCAGTATCTGTCCCGTCATCTCCTTTCTTCTGTGGAGTAGATGTACCACACCCTATTAGTGATAAAATCAGGAAAACAAAAATGAGAGCCACTGTTATAGATTTCTTTACAATATGTTTCATGGAACTTACCTCCTTTATTATTTATTACGCCATTATGGCGAAATATTCAAATATTATTCTTTTAGAGAACCTAGCATTGCACCTTTTATAAAATATTTCTGAAAATAAGGGTAAGTAAATATTATTGGTAATGTTGTAAATATAATCATTGCATACTTAAGTTGAATATTTGAAAGCATTAACGATATATATAGTTCAGCTTCATCTTTAACTAGTGATTTCAAATTTACTGTTTGTTGAATTAGCACCCTCATAAGGTACATTTGAAGTGGGTGCAAATCTTCATTTGGTAGGTAAATCATAGCTTCAAAATAACTATTCCATATACCAACTGCAGAGTATATAGCAACCACAGCAAGAATTGGTTTTGCCAAGGGTACATAAATCTTAAAAAGGATGCTGAAGTGACTAGCTCCATCTATGAATGCTGATTCACGTAGAGAAGAAGGCAACGATAAAAAATATGTTCTAACAAGAATTATATACCAAATACTTACTGCCGCCGGCACAATAATTGATAGCCTGTTATTGTAAAGACCTAATTTATTCATAAGTAAAAAAGTAGGTATAAGTCCACCATTAAAGTACATAGGTATAAGAATGTATCTGGTGACCCATTTCCTGCCAATCAAGCTTTTATTTGTCAGGGGATATGCACCTAAAACTGCAGTAAGGCAGTTTAACGCAGTAACACATATAACATAGAAAAAAGTATTGGCATACGAGCGCCACATTTTTACATCATTGGCGATTAATTTATATGTCCCAAGATATATACCTTTTGGGTATAAAGTTACCCTCATAGCTGTAACTTCTTTAGGGTCACTAATTGACATTATAAGAACATAATACATCGGGTAAAGAGTAATTAGCAATATAATTCCTGCTATTATATACAGAATAATGTCTACTAGCATAGAACCTTCCCTTATTTTGTTTTTATTTTTACCAGTCATCCTCATGTTTCTTATCCATCTCCTTTCATAAGGCTTTCACAATACCTGATAAATTACCAAAGCGCATTTTCACTCCGTTTTCTCGTGATTGCATTTGCACTGTATAATAGTGTAAAATTAATAATAGTCATAAAAAGGCCTACTGCTGTACCATAACTAAACTGTCCTCCTGCTATTCCACTACGGTATAAAAAAGTACCTATTACATCGGCTTTTTTATAAAGCGCAGGATTATATATTAAAAGTATGAGTTGGGAATTTGAGTTAAGTAATCCTCCAACAGCAAATATAAACAACATATCTATAGAAGGCAATAATGATGGAAGTGTAACATACCACATTCTATGGAATCTGTTTGCTCCATCTATTTTTGCCGCTTCATACAAATTTGGATTTATTGCTGCTATATGTGATAAATATAGTATTGTACTCCAACCGAAAGTCTTCCATATATTAGTCATTGTATATATGCTCGGAAAATATTTAGGGTCTACCAAAAAATCTTTTTTTTCACCACCTAAAAAAACAATTAACTTATTCAGAATCCCATCTGTACTAATAAAGGAAATTACCATACCTGCAACAACTACGGTTGAAATAAAATGTGGCAGATAACTTCCTGTTTGAACAATTTTTTTAAAGAATCCATTTTTTAACTCATTTAGCAGAATAGAAAATGTGATAGGTACCCAGAATCCAAATACAAGCAGTTGTAGACTTAAAAATACTGTATTACCAAGTATCCTTGTAAAATAAATCGACTTAACAAAATAGATTATGTGCCTTAAACCTACCCATTCTACACTCCCGTCAAAAGCTATAAAAGGACTTCCGGGAAGGTAATTCTGAAATCCTATTACAATACCATACATTGGTATATAAAGAAATATAAAAATATGTATTAATACGGGGAGCATTATAAGATATAGTTCTATGTTTTCTTTAATATTACGCATTTTCTGTTTTCCTTTGATATTTTGAAACACTTTATCCATGAACATACTCCTTCATTCAATGTGAAATTAAACATCATAAATGTAATTTTGGAAAATTCAACCTTCCTTGCTGTGATTCCCATTATAAAACAAACTTTTTTCAATGGCAATAAACTAAATTCTATATCTGAACAATATTTTCTGAACACCTGTAATGCGAGAAAAGGCATTCAGAATTTTACTAAAAGAAAGCAAAAGAAAATCAGTATGACATTAGCTCATACTGATTTTACATTCTTACTTATATCATCCACACTTTGAATAGCCGCAATTTCTACAAACAACACAGCCACCTTCATGCTCAACTTTTTTTCCGCACTCTGGGCAGACCTGATTAACTGTTTCTGTTCCAGGATCATTATCCTCTATTTCTGAAATCATACTTAATTCTTGCTCTTTACCATTCCCATTACTTTGCAGCTTCATTACCTTCTCTATTACTCTTCCTATAGCATCAGGACAAGACATGACTTTCAGTCCTCTTTGTTTTATAGTTGTAGCACATCTGATTCCTTTAAGCTGTTCAACCAAAGCTTTTACATCCATACCTGATCTTAATGCTATAGAAAGCAAACGACTGGTAGCTTCTGATTGTGATGGGCATCCACCACCCCTGCCAAGATTTGTAAATACTTCACATATGCCTCGTTCATCATAGTTAACTGTTATATATAAATTTCCACACCCAATTCTTACTTTTTCAGTAAAGCCTGTTGTTATATCTGGTCTTGTACGAGGAGAAATATGTGTCATTTTATTATCAGTTTTTTCTGAAGCAGTTTCCATCTTTTGAGTACCTTTTTCTAAATGCTCAGCATCCTTCTCTTTACCCTTTACACTGCCAATATTTAACACCTGGAAATCTCTGCTCCCATCCCTATAGATGGTTACACCTTTGCATCCCGTTGAATAAGCTAACTCAAAAACAGTTTTTACATCCTCTTTAGTTGCTTCGTTACGAAGATTAACAGTCTTAGAAACAGCATTATCTGTATATCTCTGGAAAATCGCTTGCATCTCTACATGCCACTTAGGGTCAATGTCATGAGATGTAACAAAAACATCTTGAATATCTTTCGGTATTTCTGAAAAACCTTTTATAGTACCTTTCTTCGCTATTCTCCTCATTAGCTCTTCGGAATAAAAGCCCCTTTTTACTGCTATTTCCTTAAATACTGGATTTACTTCTACTAGCTCATCATTATCCATAACATTCCGTATAAATGATAATGCAAATAGTGGTTCAATACCACTTGACACTCCGGCGATTATGCTTAATGTTCCTGTAGGAGCTATGGTTGTAGTAGTGGCATTTCTAATTTTTATGTTTTCATCTTTATAGACACTTTGATCATAATATGGAAATACTCCCTTGGCTTTAGCTATATATTCAGAAGCTTTCTTAGATTCACCCTGAATAAAGCCCATAACTTTTTCAGCAAGTTCAATAGCAGCATTAGAATTATAAGGTATTCCAAGTTTACATAGTAAATCTGCCCATCCCATAACTCCAAGCCCTATTTTTCTAGTACCTCTTGTCATTTTATCAATCTCATCAAGAGGATATTTATTTACATCAATAACATTATCAAGGAAATGTACAGCTGATTTAACTACTCTACTTAATCTTTCAAGATCAACTTCAGATCCCTGCTCAGTTTTTTTAACCATAATACTTAAATTAATAGAGCCAAGGTTACATGCCTCATAAGGAAGCAGAGGTTGTTCACCACAGTTGTGAGCCACTATACCTTGTGCAATAAGAGAATGCGTATCTTCTTCATTTATGTCAAAAACTTCTACTTCTTCAGCCTCTTCTACAGCAAGTACTCTTGATACAAACTTAGTTTTCTTTCTTGATAATTTCGCAGCTTTTTTTAGCTTTATGTTCTTTTCTTTATGAACAAGGTCACCTATTACTTCTGAGAAATTAAACATATCATCCCCGTTTATAATAATCTCATAATATATGTCACCTGTATAGGTTTTCTCATCTTCTTCCTTATCAATATATTTAAAGCTTTTTTGAGCAACCTTTTCCCTTTTATATATAGAACTGAATATTCCTAAATTTAGCAAAAGCAACTGGACATCTTTAAGTAGATATTCAGATGCAGATGATAACCGAATATCCCTGTGATTTTCATTAATATAGTTTACTGTTCCATCAGCACTAAACAGTCCGTTTAAATATGCTTTTACGGCTTCCTCTGATGAACTAAATATTACCTTAGGTACACGTTTATTTGGAGCTTTTAGAGGACTCAATCCGTAGCTTTTTAACTTTGCAATAAATTCTTCCTTTTTATACATAACCTGCCATGTATTAAGACCTACTACATCACCATCTGAAGTCATGCATCCATCTCCTGTTACCCATCCAAGGAACAGACTCATTTGTTTATCTATACCATCCATATCACCAAATCCACCTTTTCCTGACTGAACCAGAACATAATCATCATTACTAAGCTGTCCTGCTTCTTTCCAGCCTTCGAGAGTAAGTATCCGATGGTCAAAGGTAACTTTTATTTCCTGTCCGTTATTTAGTGTTACCTTAACTGTTTTCTTCACACCTGTTTTGAATACTTTAGCTTTCTTTTTAATAACCCCATTAATCATATACTCTCTGTAATTCCTTATTACAGTATTTCCTTTTACTCTGTTATCTACAAATATATCAAATTCTTCATCACTATATTTTTCATATAGTTCTTTTATGCTTATCAGACCATCTGTTGTAGATATTAGTACATCGGGATGAAAACAAGGATTCGTCGATTCTATTTCACCTAATTTAGGTGTTGCATTATGCTTATTTATCCTATCTAAAAAGATAATTCCAGGTTCTCCATTGTTCCAGGCATTATCAATAATTATATTAAAGATTTCTTTGGCATTTTCTTTACCATAAGGATTACCTGTTTTTGGATCAATTAAATCGTATTGTTCATTATTCTCAACTGCCTTCATAAAATCTTCAGTTATACCTACGCTTATATTAAAATTTGTAATATCCTTATTATCTTGTTTGCATGTAATAAATTCACGAATATCCGGATGATCCACACGAAGAATGCCCATATTTGCACCTCTTCGAGTTCCACCTTGCTTTACTGCTTCAGTAGCTGCGTTAAAAACCTTCATAAAACTTACAGGACCACTTGCAACTCCCCCTGTAGATTTTACTGTTGCGCCTTTATGTCTAAGTCTTGAAAAACTGAACCCCGTACCACCGCCACTTTTATGTATTAACGCTGCATTCTTTATAGATTCAAATATACCTTCCATTGTATCTTCAACTGGGAGTACAAAACATGCACTGAGCTGACCTAATGGTCTACCCGCATTCATAAGTGTAGGTGAATTAGGCAAAAATTCAAGGTTAACCATCATATTATAAAACTCATTTTCAATTTGCACTAATTTTTTATTATCTACATAATTCAAATCAGCCTCAGTTATAGCTTTAGCTATTCTTCTAAACATTCCTTCCGCATCTTCTAATAATTTACCATTTTCATCTTTTGCGAAATATCTTTTTTCAAGAACCTTAATTGCATTCTCGGTTAAGCTCATTATTTTTCCCCCTTAATCTTCGTTTTAATTCAACTTTATCTTTGCAAAAATATATTTTTTTATGTATATTATCAACCAATATATAACGTTACATATATTATTATTACTATATTTTGTATCATTTATATAATCAGCACTATATATTGTACCATTTTCATATTGTAAGTCAATATATATTTTTTTTACATGCAGTAAGATTTAGTGTACATATTCTGATAAATGAAGTTTATCAAGTTCCTGAACTGCTTTAATTTTACCTTCGAGATAAATGTAATAGAACTTCTACTCTAGTTCCATCGGGGGTGAGAAAATATGTAATTTCGATCAAGTGAAAAACTGCAATGAGTGTCACTTGTTTTCCATTATCGGCAAGATTATTTTATCAACGTGCAACATAAAGTGCAAGCTATTATTTCAAAAGCTATTTTTTGTCTATTGGCAATTTCGTTTATATTAGGTATAATGTAAGCTGTGTTTAATTATTATATAATTTTTTGACATCAACATATTAGTCAACACCAAAAACTAACATAATAATTATTACGATAATAAGACATCCTTATTATTAGGAAATATTCAAAAGATAAAACTGGGGGAATTATGAAAAAAAAATTTACAAAAGGTTTAGTTGCAGGTATTGTATTGTTATTAATTATAGCTGTCTCTTTTAGTTCTTATACTTATTTTAAAGGTAAAAATAAAACATCACTAGATAATGACATGAATAAAACAGGAATTAATTCTATAAGTGAGAATAATAATGATAATACAATTACTAATAATGAAAATAATTCTACAAATAATTCTGAAATCAATGGATTAGATTCTAGCAAAGATAATAAAGAAAATGTAGATAATAAAAATAATATTAATGGTAATAAAGATAATAATGATAATGATAGTGATAAGAGTAATGGTAATACCCTTTATTCTCCAAAAATTAAAAAACCTGACGCAGTAAAAGCAGTATATTTGACTGGATGGTCTGCAGGTGAAACTGAAAAACTAAATAGTTTGATTTCACTTACCAAACAAACTGAAGTTAATTCTTTCGTAGTTGATATAAAAGATGATGATGGGCTTGTGGGTTATGCGACGGATATTCCTGCTGTAAAGGAAATTAAAGGCTTTACTTGGAAATATAATGTAGATAAAGTTATCACTACTTTACATGATAATGATATTTACGTTATAGGGAGACTTGTGTGCTTTAAAGACCCTGTTTTATCAACTCAAAGAGTAGACCTTGCAGTAAAAAATACATCCGGCGGCTTATGGAAAGACAATTTTAATAAAACTTGGCTTGATCCATATAATAAAGATTCATGGACTTATCTGATTGATATAGCTAAGGAAGCACTTAGCAAAGGATTCGATGAGATTCAATTTGACTATGTTCGTTTCCCTAACGATGGAAATAAAAAAGCAATGATTTTTAATGCTTCTGATAAAAAGAAATATGAATTAATAAATGAATTTTTGACATATGCAAAATCAGAGCTTCCAGGTGGAATTATTTCAGCTGATGTATTTGGCATAATATGTGAAAGCCCTGAAGATACTGAAGATATTGGTCAATATTTAGAACTTATTGGTAAAGACATTGATTGTATATCTCCTATGGTTTATCCTTCTCATTATGCTTTTGGTCAAATGGTTAATAACATAAAATTTTTAAAACCAGATTTAGAGCCTTATGGTGTTGTTTACAATTCTTTATTAAAAACCAAAAACAGACTTGCATTAGTGGATAATTACAAAGCAGGTGTGAGACCATACTTGCAGGGTTTCACTGCTTCTTATCTTCGCAGCGGTAATTATCAAACTTATGGTGCAAAACAAATAAAAGAACAAATTAAAGCAGTTTACGATGCTGGTTATACAGAATGGATTATTTGGGATCCAAATAATAAATACCCTATTGAAGCTTTTGAAATGGTAGATTAGGATTGTATTAAGAAATAGTTATAACAAATGGAAACTTATTGAAATCAAGTCGTGACTTTCCATGTCTGATGTTGGTAATATAACGTTGAAGAATAGGGCTATTGGTGGTTCGCCAACCGTATTATCTTCGCTATGCATACCTGCATAATATATTATAGGAGCTAAATAATTAATATATTTAGCTCCTATAATATTGGCTCCTCAAGTAGGACTCGAACCTACGACCCTGCGGTTAACAGCCGCATGCT
>ENA-UOOK01002228-UOOK01002228.1-fermentation-metagenome-genome-assembly--contig:-NODE-2228-length-24246-cov-5.408912_pt1 | contig 24246 bp, 19 predicted proteins | sample MGYA00245777_ERZ724023 | MGnify/ENA primary metagenome ERZ724023 (study PRJEB28704, sample SAMN03018312) | fermentation metagenome | biome: anthropogenic terrestrial biome; feature: soil; material...
GCCCTTCGTGATGTCTAGAAGTAGCCAGCGTGAGCGACTACTTAGAAAATAGCCTATGTTGTTCACTCAGCAAGGAAGGGTAGTCGGCGTGAACAACTCAATAAAAGCGCCTTTGGGGCTTGTCATTACCCTAGCCTTAATTTTCATCCTTTCAGGTGTCCTGGTGGTAGCCAGGGTGAATGACTACCTTAGAAAATAATAGTCTGTCGATTCTCCGTGTCCAGCTCTAAAATAGTGAGTAAACGGGTTAAAGCCGTATTGGCCTGCGCAAAAGCGGTCGCTATAGGCTCATCGGCGGGCAGCAGTTTCTCCAAAGCCCGGATTGCCCGTTTAACCTCTTGCACGGCGTCAAATTCATGTAAATAACGGTCAACTAACCCGAGTTTACTTTCCCATCCGGCTAACCGCTTTTCGGTCCGCTGCAAAAGGTCATGCACCGCCTGCCTGGTTGTCCCCTCTTCCTCCGCAATCTCGGCCAAAGAAAGGTTTTCCAGATAGTAGAGGCCAAAGACCTTCTGTTGTTTTTGTGTTAGTAAACCACCGTAAAAATCATAGAGCAGGCCCATCTGCACCACATAGTCCAAGATGATGAGCCCCCTTACTGACAAGTATATTTGCTTTACACCCAATAAGTATAAAGACTAAGCCTGCAAAAGTCAAGCGCATTTTGGCAAAAGCTTGGCACATAATAATAACAACATTTGTGTAATCATTTTGCTTCCTTGACGTCTAAACTAGAAAAGTTCGAAAGGCGAGGGTCGAAAATTGAAAAAAATCGCTTTAGTAACAGACAGCACTGCTGATTTAACGCCTGAATTAAAGGTAAAGTTAAATGTTCATGTTATTCCGCTTAAAGTAAGGTTTAGTCAAGACGAATTTAGGGATGGGGAGCTTACCCCCGCCGAATTCTACCACCGTTTGGCCAACTCTGAAAAGCTGCCTCAATCTTCCCAACCATCGCCCTCCGAGTTCGAGGAACTCTACCGGAAATTATTGACGGATCATGACGCTATTATCTCCATCCATCTTTCCTCCGGTTTAAGCGGCACCCTTAATGCCGCCAATCTAGCCAAAGCAGAATTAAGTAAAGAAATCCACGTGCTTGATTCGAAAAACATCAGCCTTGGGATTGGGCTCTTAGTCCGGGAAGCCGCGCGTCTAATCGCAGAGGAACACCCGCTACCGCAGATCATCGCTGAGCTCAAAGCCATCAGGGAAAAGATCGTTACCCTTTTCACCCTTGATACCTTGGAATATCTACATAAAGGCGGGCGCATTGGCAAAGTACCGAATTTACTTGGGTCATTCCTAAAAGTAAAACCGATCGTCCGCGTTAATAAAGAAGGTATTTATGTCCTCCAGGGAGTGGCCCGAAGCCAGGATCGGGCGATCAAAAGTATTGTGCATGCCTTTCAAGAGCTGGCTGGCAGCCGCAAACCCACCGCCTTCTTTATTGCTCATGGCGCTGCGGAAGCGGCTGGTGAGCGCTTAAAATCTGCTTTAGAAGAAACCTTTCAAATGCAAGCGGCCGCCTTTACCCAAGTCGGTCCCGTGATCGGCGTCCATACGGGCCCGGGAACCTTAGGCGCGGCGATGCTCTTTGCCTAAAGTTTCGCCACAAAGCCCACGAGACCAATATTTCCACCCGTAAATAACGGGTGGTTTTCTTCACCACCCTCATAAAAAAGGGCCGGTCTGCAAGACCGGCCTATCAACCAGGAGGGGCTGAACAAAATTTATCCTTTGACGGATCCTCTCGTTAAACCGCCAATTAATAAACTCTGTAATGATAAGTAAAGAATTGTAATTGGTAAGGCCGCCAGCAGCGATCCCGCCGCGAACTGGGTATAACGTTGACCATAGCGTCCAGAGATAAAATCTCTAAGTCCCACGGCTAGCGTCCAGTTTTGCGGGGTGGTCAAAACCAGACGGGCAAAGAGGAAATCACCAAAGGGTGCCACAAAGCTAAAAATCCCAATAACCGAGACCATCGGCAAGACCAGCGGGAAAATGATTTTCCACATGATCGTCCAACTGCTGGCGCCATCAATAATCGCCGCTTCTTCCAAAGAACGGGAAATCCCATCCATATACCCCTTCATCAGCCAAGTGTTATAGGGAATGGCTCCGCTAGCGTAAATAATGATTAACCCCAAATGCGTATCGAGCAATCCCACCAAGCTAAGTAAGACATAATTTGCCACCATGTTCATGATCCCCGGAAACAGCTGCAAAGCCAGCATCGCCACCAACCCTACTTTTCTTCCGTAGAATTTCAAACGAGAAAAGGCGTGAGCGGTAAATGTTACCAGAAGCACGGTGACCATTGAAGTCGCGGTGGCAACTTTTAGCGTATTCCTATACCAGAGGCCGAAATTGGTCTCGGCAAAAAGGTCACGGTAGTGTTTCAGAGTTACTTCCTTCGGTATAATCGACATGTCGCTACTAAAAAGGCTCGTTCCCGGATTCAGCGAGGAGGAAAAGGTCCACACCACCGGAAAAAGCACAAAGACTACCCCGAGGAGAATTACCAGATAAGAAAGGCCGAGTTTGATGTTGCCTAATGTGCGGTTTGAAACCCTCATCTTAACATATCCTCCTCTCGGAAAGATCTAGTTCGGGTGTAATTATAAATACTGAAGCCGACAATCAGGAGAAAGATAATGATGGACATGGCTGCTGCGAAATTGAACTTAAGCGCCTCAAAAGTCAGTTTGTAGACCCAAGAAATCAGAATATCGCTCCCGCCGGCTTTCCCTTGTTGTCCGAAAACCGGAGGATTCCCATCGTTAAGTAGATAAATTATGTTGAAATTATTGAAGTTATGGGCAAAGCTCATAATCAACAAGGGCGCCACGGCGAACAACACCAACGGCACCGTAATAAAACGAAATTTTTGAAAACTACTCGCCCCATCCACCGTTGCCGCTTCATAGATATCATTAGGTAAACCCTGTAAGATTCCGGTGATTAGCATCATACTATAGGGAAAACCCAACCATAGATTAACTAAAACACAGGCAAATCTGGTCCAAAATACACTTTCAAACCAGGGGATGGGTTGGATTCCAAATGTTCCTGCGAGGATCTTATTGACGATCCCAAAATTAGTGTTCAGCAGCCCTTTCCAAATTAAAATGCTAATAAACCCCGGAATCGCATAAGGCAAAATGAGAATGGTTCTAAATGTTTTTCGAAATTTGATCCGCGGGTTGTTTAATATAACCGCCATAATTAAGCCTAAAAAATACATGGTAAGCGTGGACAAAACCGCCCACACCACAGTCCAGATCAGAACATTTTTGAACGTAATCGACCAGGAGCTTGTGGATAAAAATTCAACAAAATTCTTGAAACCCACCCATTGCAGAATATGTTTTGGCGGTGAATGATAAAGGTCGTAATTGGTAAAAGCAAGAATAATGTTGAAAACCATTGGCAGGACCGTAAAGAAAAGAATACACGCCAGCCCAGGGGCAAGAATCAGATAAGGAAAACCCGACTCCCGTGTGTGACGAAAGGTAGCCTTTAGCCCCTTTTGTTTCGGTTTTCTTTCGACACTATACCCGTTTTCATAAGCATCCCTGATGTTTAATAGATAGATGAGGATAATAAAAACCGTCGCAAAAGCCGCAATAATCCCATAAATAATCATGAACAATGAATGATCTTGCATTGGAACCTCCCCTAAGGTAACAAGCCCCTTAAGGGTCCGCAAAAGCAGTGGGATATTGGGGATGATCACTAATGTTTCCACTAAAATCAAAAAGAGCCCTTTAACCCATTGTCCATTGGCGATCTGTCCAGCCCCCATGTAGATCAGGGATAACAAGGCAGAAGTGTGGCGACCAATATTCGAATCATTACTCGTCATTAGCTTGCGCTGCGTATCCAAACTGTTTCACCTCTCTTGGTAAAATAATGGGAGATTGACCTTGATCATAGGGGCCAATCTCCCGTCTGAGCCCTACCGTTTCATCATCATGATATTCTCTTTAATCTGTTCAACACAGATCGGTAGAACAACCTCAGCGGTCCCCTGGTTTCTTAAAATGAATTGGATGGCATTGGCGGCCGGATCCCAAACCTGCATCATTTCGGGAATATTCGGCATCGGGATGCTACGACTAGCCTGAATTGCAAAAGCCTGGATCGTCGTGTTCTCTTTGAATTCCGGCATCTTAATCACATCATCACGGGTAGGGATAATGGTCGTATCTTCGTAGTGCTTGAAACTATTTTCTTTGCTGGTCAGCCACTGGATAAATTTCAAGGCTTCTTCTTGATTCTTACTAAAAGCGCTGACATAATAACCTTTCACCCCGATAAAGGTTTGCGGATACCGTCCATTGCTCAGTTTAGGTAGGGGAGCGACCGCATAATTAAGTCCGGCTTCCTCGTATTCAGCATAGGCCCAAGGACCGTTAATCTGGGCCATCAAGTTTCCTTCAAGAAATAAGCCCCCGATTACGTCTTTGGTGGTACCTTCGGGAATTAAGCCGGAATCACGGAAACTCTTTAGATACTTCGCCGCCTGAATCGACCCGGCGTTGGCCAGACCAATATCGTCTGGATCTAAACCATTTGCGGTATCTTTAAAGACATAACCGCCAAATCCGCCGAAGAAACCATAGGCAAAGTAGAAGTCGCCCATATCAAACATAAAACCGTACTTGTTTTGTTTTGGATTATTAAATTTCTTCGCAAAGGCAATCAGCTCGTCAAAGGTCTCCGGAACCTGAGGCAGAAGATCTTTGTTGTAGACCAACGCCAAAGCTTCCAAAGCATATGGGATCCCGTACAGCTTACCCTGATACTTCATGGCCTCAACCGCGGAACCAGTAAATTTCGACAGATCGAGCTTAGCTTCCGGCAGTTCCATCAGTAAACCCTGCTCAATGGTTTGACCTAATTTATCATGGGGCCAAACCACAACATCGGCACCTTTACCGGCCGGGCCGTCTAAAGCCAGTTTGTCGGGTTGGGACAACTGGTCAACCGGATGAACCTCAATCACAATGCCGGTCTCTTTCGTATAAAGCTCACCCATCTTCCGGACCCATTCCTCTTCCGGACCGGAACTCTCCCAGACCACCAGTTTGTTCGCGCTCAGACACAAGGTGGGCGCGAACAGAAGAACGAGCCCCAGAAGCAACGCCATTACCACAATCCGTTTTTGTTTCACCATACAATAATCTCCTCCTTAAGATTTTCGTTTTTTTGGGTTATTGGCAAATCGCCTTGCCACTTTATTTCTTAGAAAAGCTCAATCTGACGGCTCACCCAGCTTTGATTTTAATCACTTCGTGATATTAAGGTAGCTGGCATGAGCGGCCGGAACCCAAATTGACCATCCTTGTTCCGCACTATCCCTGACCTTGAAAATGCCATAACCTTCGTGGTCGGTCTGGACTTCTTGTTTGATGTTTCCGGTAAAATCATAATAAACGGTATTGGGTTTACGGGCGTTGACCCTCTTTTCGATCGTTTGCTGGCTTTCACCGGAGCTAAGCATCAATACCAAACCGGAACCCTCTACCTCCACTAAACCCGCCCGGACATAAGCATAGACTTTCGGGTCATTCAATTCTCCTTCATAACCGGGCCCATAGGCAAAATCCTTCCGTGCCTGGATGATCTTCACCATTTCATCGTAGAGACCGTTATTGTACAAGTCTCGCCAGAAAACTACCGGGTAGCCCTCCGCTCTGGTTAGAATGTAGGCATAGGCCTGACATTTTCGCTTTGAAATCGGAGTGGAAGCTAAACCGTCCCGGAAAGTATCATGGTTATCGATAAAGGTTACAGCGTGATCCGTTCTTTTGTTCACCAGTCCGGCACTACCCAGGCTATTCATATTCAAGCGGCCGTCGCGCAACAGTCCAAACTGTTCCCGCAGGGGGAAGTCAAACAGTTTTATCTTTTGTTCATTGAATAAGGCTAAATAAAACTGCAAGCTCATGGTGTTCGAATACCATACTTCCGCCATGATAAACAGCTCTTTATCCGTACTGGCTTGAACTTCATCCAGCCAGCGCTTGAGAAACGGCGTATCAATGTGTTTTGCGGCATCAAGCCGGAACCCATCGACCCCAAGCTCTTGAACCAGCCATTTACCCCAGGCGATTGCCTCCTCCACAACCTTTTCGTTCTGATAATCCACATCACAACCGAGGAGATAATCCTGATCAAAGGATTGATCCCAACTCTTCCCCGCAAACAGGGTCGGCCCAATGGAGTTCCCTCTGGCATCCACATCAATTCCATCAAAACACTGCCAATTCCAATCCCCCTCGGCAGCTTGGTCATAGTATTTATTTCTCCCCTTCATGCCGGAGAAAATGGTCCACGTTTCCAGGGTTTCGCCGCCGGGGAGAGGAACTTTTTCGGTCCGGTCCGCGCCCAATCGTTGGTTAAGAACGGCATCATAATAGACCTGGAGCCCACACCGCTGTAACGCCGCAATCGCCTCTATTAACTCATCTTTCGTCCCGTATTTCGTGCGGACTGTCCCTTTCTGGTTAAACTCCCCCAGATCCCAGGGGTCATAAATGCCATAACCCACATCCATGCGATTCGTACCTTTACCAGCCGGTGGCAACCACAAGGCGGTAAACCCCAGCTCGGCAAAGTCCGGAGCGCGTTTGGTTAGTAACCGCCACAAATCTTTTTCGGCGGGAAACTTCCGGGCATATTCACCCGTTCCCATCTCCCAGTAGAAAGCTTGTAAGATCAGGGGGTTTTGCTCTTCGGGTGTCGGATACTCTTCCCCGATTGCAAAAATCCGACTGCTTAAAACAAAAGCGATAATTAGAAGAAAAACTAATACTCCTTTTTTCAATCCCGTTCTACGCATCCATGCTCCCCCTTTCATTTGAACGGGTTTATTTAAAGACTCATCTCAGAGATTCAGTCTTAATTTTGTGAGATACCCCCCTGTTGAACCAGGGGAGTATCTCGAACTAGAACTAAGTGCCTAGAAGGAGAGGAGGATAATGCCGGCCGCTTTGGCTGTCGCGACGTTGTAGTTTCCTCCGTCAGGGTTTCCACCAGCCCATTCTTCGGCTACTTCTTCGACACCATCTTCATCCACATCTTGCCAGTAGACAAAGCCGAATTGAAGAGTTTCATCGCTGACTGCAGGGACGATAACTGACCAAGTCCCATCTGCGTTCTTGGATAGATTGTCTAATCTACTCCAGTCTTCTGAGGTAATATTCCCCTTCACCTTTACTTGGGTAATCTTGTCGGCGTCAGCTACAGTATTTCCGCCAAAGCTAGCCGGGTCATAGATGAGTTTTAAAGCATTAAACTCCAACCGTTTCAAAAGGACCTTAGGTTTAACCGTCTGTTTGCCAAGCTTAACTTCTACTTTTACTGTTTCGGCAAAACCACTCTTCTCGGTACTATCGGAAATATAGGCATTATAGTCACCGTTTCTTAGCACGAAAGTCTCACCCAAGTTTTTGGTTTCATCACCGATCTTAACGGTCGTTTTAGCTGAAACTGGTTGTGCCCCTTCTTCTTCTATGTTTTCGGGATCGGCTTCTCTCGCCATCTTATCGCCTAATATAATCAACTCACCAAAACCCTGTTGCTTACTCAAACCACAACCGGTCACTGTCAAAAGCAGCGTCGCAAGGAGTAAGTAAACAATCGCTTTCTTCACTAAAATTCCCTCCTTAAAGGTTTTTGTGGAATAGGGGGCTAAAGCCCCCTATTCATTTTAGAACAAGGTTTGCAACTTTAAGCTGATGCACTCGTTCGAGCTATGATCCGGATGTTTCGCGTTGTAACTGGCTTTTAGGGATGAGTAATCACTCACTGCTTGGGTCAGCTCTACTTTAATCGCATCATCTTCGTATTGGGAAATCTCGTGATGGCTTAAATCATAGATCAAGGTCAAATCGGCGCGAAGGCCAAAATTGAATTCGTAACCAGCCGTGAACTTCATGAAGGTATACCAGTCGATAAAGGCCTTCTCATCAGCAACATAAAATTTGGCATCTTTATCGATAGCCTGTTCGGCATCGAATTTACCTTCTTCCACCTTCTGGCTTTCAGCCGCGATCACCAGTTGAAATCCTTCCAGTTGCGGGAGGACAAACTTGGTCTCGCCGTAGAGCTTTTGTTCCCAATCGTTGTCGTCATCGCCGTACCAGGAATGATCCTTGATCTGGCCTTTATCCGACTCGTAGTTCACCAGGATATGAGTTAGGTAATCCTGAACGTACGGCAGGTGATGAACTTTTCCTTCAATCCAGAAACGAGGTGCTCTTTCTTCATCTTCCGGAACATCCGTACCTGGATCCCCAAGTATGTAGTCAACGTTCCCTTTCAGGTACGCAATCTGGTCAACAGGGATTAACAATTCGGTCTCTCCGAAGAGTTTTACGTAACCGGTGTCCTTAATCTTATCGATAAATTCTACATTGCCTAAGACGTAGTTGAACCAAGATAGCGGTTTGCTCTTTCCTTCTAAGAAAACCCGGTTGTAGGCCCGAACTTCATTCTCGTTCAGGAGGTCTTGCTTTTCAAATACCCAGCGATTATCTTCGGTTTCGGCTTTGGTAAGATCGCGTCTTCCGAGATTACCTTTGACGTAATCCAGATAGCTAATGGGCTGCGGGAAATCAAAACCCAGATCTACACCGTAGCTAGATTTATCGGTCTCTTTATAAAAAGTCGAGTAGTCTCCAGCCAACGTCAGTTTTAAATCATTATCCAATGGGTATAGATAGGTACCAAAATAAGCCTTATTGAAACCGGTTCCTTTTGTTTTGTACAAGTCTTGAGACGCTACCGGCAGATACGTACCGTTAGATAAGACCTTGAAACCAGCGGTAATATCAAATTTGTAGGCTTCGCCGCCCACTCTGAAGCTCCGCCGCGGATCGAAGATCCGGTAGTTAACTTCGGCTAGGTAAGCTTGGCCATTTTGTTTAATCGGAATATCTTCCGCCGTTTGGCCGACAATCAAGTCGGACCCACCACTACCTACATGTCCGTTTTGACCGCATTCGTGTCCAATGGCCCAGGAATCACCGTCAAAGATGAATTTATAGCCCTTGCCTTCGTCAATAGCGTCTTTTGGAACCTTTACTTCCCAGATTCCTTCTTCAACTTCTTCCATGGCAAAATGTTTATCAGCCGGATCCCAATTTCTTGCTCCAGATTTGAAATCACCCACTACATGGACTTCTTCGATGTCCGTAAAAGGTTTGATATCTTCGATATCGGGATATTCTTCTACATTGAAGACGAATAACCAGTGATCTCCTCTGTCATAGGCACCGGTAATGCTTTCGTTGATATCACCCGTTGCCAGGTGGGCATATTCCCCTCTGAGGGTCAGGTTATCAATGATTTCATATTCACCAAAGACCGCCCCAGAGATGGCCAAGTCTTTTACTTCACTGAGGACGACCGGTTGGTAAAAGAGGCCGGTGACGCCAATCTCGCCCATTCTTTCTCCGGTGAGACTGTGGTGAAAGCCTTTTTTCGCATTCAGGCTGCTGTAGTATTTCTTCGTTGAGGTAGCTTTGGTAATGTCGGAGGTATACTTCGTAAAGTTAATATAATAGTCCCAGTCGGAAGGTGTTTCGCTGCCCGGGGTGATCTTGATCCGAATGTTATCACCGGACTCATTGATATTGAAGTTATCCCGGTCATCCTTTGAAGTTTGTACATCAATCAACTTAAGGTAATCAAAGGAGTCGGTATCATCGGTCAGATTCCCCTGCACCGATGTATTGGCGTATTTTTGTAAAAGCGTGGTGTCAAATGTGTTGAGGTAAATACGATCCAGAATGTGATAGTCTTGTTCACTGGTGGCATTTTCAATGTCTTTGACATTGTTATCCACCTTAATCTCGGCCATAAAGTCAAGGCGATCGGTTGTAACTTCATCCTTTTCTTCCTGGAGGGTTCCTTCCACCTTGAGCGTCAAATCGTTATTAAAGGCGATGGCACCCTGATTAACCTGTTTTACTTCATTGTTCATTTCGCCTTTGATGGCCAGCTCACCCTTGATGCTCCCAGCAGTGATGATGGCTAGGGAGTTTCCGAAGCCCGGAACCACATCCGGGTTCTCCGGATCAGATTTCCATTCACCATCGGCAAAGAACTTGTATTCGTAGGTCCCTTTGGCCAATTCGATGGTTTTCTCATAAACACCCTCGGTATTTTTCTCCATTAGATGATCGGGGTTACTATTTTCCCAGTTGTTGAAATCCCCCACCAAGTAGACTTCACTAGCGGCTGAGGGGTACGTGAATGACACCGCAAATTTTCCGTTTGGCAGCTGTTCGAAGGTGTAGGCGCCCAGCGCCGGCATGGCCAAGAGAGCCAAAGCCAGAACCACCACTAACAAAACCAGTGTTTTTCTTTGCAAAATTAATACCTCCTTAATTTGTTTGGGCTTGAAGATACTTTGCTTCCTCCTTACACCCCCCTCCCTTGATCAGTATTTTGGATCGCGAACCCCTACCCGCTTTTTGCCTTATCATTTGATTTAGGAATTCCGACACCATTCTTAATCCACAGTCTCCACGCTTAATGCTTTATTTTCTAAGATCACCACGGTCAACGGATCAATGGTTAGCGCTTTCGCGGCTACCCTGACCCCTGAGACCTTGGATACCGGAGTTATGCCAGCCTCATCAGCATCCACCAGAATCGTGGCACCCCTAAAATCTTGATCAACCCTGATTTTCCGCCGTTTGCTGTCGGCATTGACAAAAACATAGTAAGTATCGCCGTTCGTTGCCTGGCAACTGTAGGCAATTACGTGATCAACACCTTTTATATCCGGACTGTCAATTAGTTGAACGTTGGCATTCACTAAGCCCTCATTTCCCAGGCGGAAAGCATCAGTTGAACGCCGCAGGGCAATCAGACCTTTGGTAAACTCCATGGTTTCCCGGTGCACACCTTCGCTCGTGACCTTCTCCCAATCAAATTTATTAACCACATCCGTCGAATCATAAGAGTCATGGATAAAGTAGGGGTGTTTGAATCCTTCCACCATCGTGTATTTATCTTCGGGTACCCCTTCGGCCATCCACTGTTTGGTCCGACCGTATTCCTGACCGGCGTGGAGAAAAGCCACTCCTTGACTGGTCAGGACAAGAGCATTGCCCAACCGAATCCTTTTTTGGATCTCGGTTTGATGCTTCGGCACGGAAGGATCCTTTTTAATCGAGGCAGCGATTACATCATGCAAAGTTAAGTTATCGTGGGCGGCAATGTATTGGGCCACGTCGCCCGGGGCATCGGCGGTAATATTACTGGGCTGACCTTTGATGTTGGCAAAGATCGTCCGGAGATTTCTTTTTCCGCCGGTAATAAAGCGGGGTTCGCCTTCGCAGCCAAAACCGGATTTAAGCTCATTACGCATCTCATCGGAGAAACAAGCAACGCAATCGGTTTGATTCATCCAGAGTTGATCGGCCGCCACACGCCGGTCGCCATCATCCCCGGCATAGGTAATCCAACCTTCGCCGATCATCAAAACGTTAGGATTCAGCGCTCTGGCGGCATCATAAGCCAGCTGTACGGTTTCGGCGTCCATATCGCCCATGAGGTCAAACCGAAAGCCGTCAACCTTATATTCATCAACCCAGTAGGTGATCGAATCAATGATTAACTTTCTGGTCATCGCGTGGGTAGTTCCTAGTCTCCCCCCGCCATAGCTGCTCTTGGGGTTCCCTTCCGCGTCCATGAAATGGTAGTACCCCGGAACAATATCCTCAAAGATCTCCATCTTAGCCGTATGGTTATAAACCACGTCGAGGATTACACCCATTCCGCGTTGGTGAATCCCATCGATCAATTCTTTTAATTCTCTGATCCTAGCTTCAGGATTGGTCGGATCCGTAGAGTACATCCCTTCCGGGGTAAAATAGTTGTGCGGATCATAGCCCCAGTTGTAATTGTTGTTTTGCGCGGAATATTCTAATTCCCGCTCAATATTTGCCAGCTCATTGCCGTAGTAATAATTTAAAACCGGTAGTAACTGGATATGGGTGACCCCTAGTTCTTTGATGTAATCCAGTTTTTCCATAAAGGCTTTGTAGGTACCAAACTGGGCCTGGGTTTCAATGTTCGGATCTGAAGTAAAGTCCCGGACATGGATCTCCCAAATAATTGCATCTTCACGCTTTTCAAAGCCGTCGATCTGCGCAAAACCCAGTGCCGGTCCCAAGGTAGAAGGGTCAACAATCGCCGCTTTGCCGACGGCATCATTACCCTCACTATTAAAGGCCGCCATCGATTTTGCATAGGGATCAAGCACGGTTTTAGTCTCTTCACCCCGCACTACCTGGTACTGATAGAATTGGCCGCCCCAATCCCCTGCCAGCATCAGTTCCCAAAGGCCTTTTTCTTTAAGTTCCATCTCCCTTACTTGGGACGGCTCCTCGTCCTCCCCATGGACAAAGAGCATTAACTTAACCGCCGAAGCCAAGGGCGCCCAGAGCCGGAAAGTGGTTTGATCCTTTTGGTAAAACGCGCCAAGCTCCCCGGCAAAGGCGAACTCTTCATCCATAACTTCCCAAGCCAATGAAGTATCCCTGGTCATTTTTCCGCATTCCACTTTATAGGTTTTTTTGAAATCAAGATCTTTCTGCAGTGTTAGTATGTATTGCGGTGCTTTTTCCATATCCATCTGTGCCAAAGGAACATATTTGTACCCGTCACGGATAAAGATCGGGGCTTCGATCGGTGCCCTGAATTCGACTAGCAACTGGTTTTTGCCTAAAACCGCCGCCCGCACCATTTTGTTGCCGGCAGCCAGGTGAGCTTCTTCCTCAGTAAGATAAACTTTAGCATCACCGGAAACCGACCAAAACTCCTTGTTTTGGTCCGGATCAGGGAAAGAGCGATCTGGGTTTGGATCTTTTTCATCACCCCGATGGATAATAAAGTTCAAGTCACCCACCCCTTCGTGATAAGGAAGATCCCAATAGGCGCCATACCCGTCAAGTCCGGTCAAGGGTACTGCCGCCGACCACAGCACCTCCGGACCGGCGTAGCCGTCGCCCCAAATATGTAAACCCCAGCCCTCGTAATTGCCGTCGGGACGCTGATAATGAAGGCGGACATTTCCGGCCGCCAGCGGCTGAGCTTCTGGTTGGGTATCATGGACAACAACGCCCTGGGCAGTTATTGCCGGGTTGATAATTTCTCCGACTTTATAAGTGTTTTGCTTAAACTTTTTCCCAATCACCTTGACCGCTTGTTCATAGCTGGTGTAAGCAACGGCATCGCCAGTCACCGCCCAGGCTTCTTTGTTTTGTCCCGGGTCGGGATAAGTACGATCCGCTTGCGGATCCTTGTGATCGCCCTGATGGATGATGAAGTATAAAGCTCCTGCCCCTTCCTGGTAAGGAATGTCCCAGTAAGCGCCGTACTCATCGAAGCCGGTTATACCCACCGCCTTAGTCCAGCTTACTGCCGGTCCGGCGTAACCTGGCCCCCAGAGGTGTAACTCCCAGCCTTCATATTGATGGTCCGCACGATAGTAATGCAGCCGCACAAATCCCGCCGGAACTTCGCTGGCTAATACTAAAGAGTCAACCACAAATAGGAGCGTAACTAGGAGTAGAACAAGGAAAAATGTTTTTTTCTTCACCAGAACCTCTCCTCCATTCCATTTTAAATACAAACGTTTGCACTGTAAAAGTAACCTTACTTTCAGGCAAAATAATCAATACAAACCCAGTACTGTTTTTGTAAAGTTTTTCTGCACACTTAAATCGCCGTCTGCCAAGATGGCTTAAAGCCTATTCAGACGCCTTTTCGCTTACCTTTTCTTGAATCATATCTCTCGGTGATGGATAATCGTAATGCGGAAGAAGAGACCAGAAGAAGAAGGGTAGTGTAATCAGAAGCGCAGCAATTTAACTCTATGTTACAACGTTTGCACTATATGGCAAAAAATTTAAGCTTACGATTAGTCCATATTATAACCATTCCGTTACTTTTTGTCAATCTGTTTTTAAATCGAATGATACTGGTTTAAATAAGTCCAGTTCTATCCTGGGATATTAAAAAACTGTCTTTCGGCGTGAAAGACAGTTTTAAACTCATTACCTTTAAGTTTAAACCCCTAAAAGGTGTGCAAACGGTTTTATTATTCCGAAATCGTAACGGAAGCAATCTGGAATCCTTTCTCCTGTAGACTTTGGATCAATTGCTCCGGCTCCCTGGTATCAACCCGGAGGACAATTTCGTCATGGTAGATCGCCAGGTGGGTAATGTTAATATTGCAGGCGGCAATGGTCTTCGCCATTTCCGCCAAGACCCCCGGGCGGTCTTCCTGGATGAGGATGGAGATCCTACTACCCTGTTCACGAAAGCCCATAATTTCAATAAAGGCATCAAAAATATTGGATTCGGTAATAATCCCGACTACTCTGCCATTTTCCACCACCGGTAATCCGCCCACATTATTATCTCTCAGCTTTAAAGCGGCAACTTCCAGTAGATCATCGGGGGAGACCGTAACCACCTTTTTGGTCATCACCTGTTCCACTTTGGTCTTGGAAAGCAGGTAATTGACTTCAAAAACGCTGAGCGAAGTCGCCGAAGAAGGCGATACTTCCATTACCTTTCTTTCTGTAACGATCCCCACCAGTTTTCCGTCTTTGACCACCGGAACCCGGTTAATATTCTTCTCCCGCATTAATTCTAAAGCATCGGCGATCATCGTGTCCGGGGCGATCGTAAAAGGATTGACTGTCATCCGACTACGCACATACATTCTTTCTTCCCCTCCATTTCATCCTTCTAGACTTGGTGCCTTATCCACCCAAATAAGCCTTGCGCACTTCCTCACTGTTCGCCAGTTCCTGAGCGTCGCCTTTTAAAACAACCCGTCCGGTCTCCAAAACATAAGCCCGGTCGGCAATGGATAAGGCCAGTTGGGCGTTTTGTTCCACTAACAATATCGTGGTTCCCGTGGCATTGATCTCTTTGATAATCGCAAAGATCTCCTGGACCAGTAAGGGTGCCAGACCCATTGAAGGCTCATCCATCAACAGCAGTTTGGGGCGGGACATCAAACTACGGGCGATCGCCAACATCTGCTGTTCTCCCCCGCTGAGGGTCCCGGCAACTTGATTAAGCCGTTCCTTCAAACGGGGGAAGCGGGTAAAAACCTGCTGATAATCGGCTTTGATCCCTTTGGGGTCTTTCCGGGTAAAAGCGCCCATCTCTAAATTCTCTTTTACGGTAAGGTTAGCAAAAATCCTTCTTCCTTCCGGCACTTGGCCTAAACCTAACTGCACAATTTTGTCGGGAGCCAGTAAAGTCAGGTCCTGGCCCAAAAAGCTTACGCTCCCGGAGCGAATCGGGATCAGTCCGGAGACGGCATGGAGAACGGAGGTTTTTCCCGCGCCATTGGCACCGATCAAGGTAACGATCTCCCCTTCTTTTACTTCAAAACTGACCTCATGAAGGGCATGGATATTTCCGTAATAAACTTCGAGGTTTTCGGCCTTAAGCATCATTCTCCAACTCCTTCCCCAAGTAGGCTTTGATCACCATTGGGTCGTGGGCAATCTCAGCCGGGGTCCCGCGGGCAATCAGCCGACCATAATCCAGCACCAGAATCCGCTCGCAGATCCCCATGACCAGTTTCATATCATGCTCAATCAGTAAGATCGAAAGGTCAAAACGATCCCGAATATGCCTGATCAAATCCATTAAGTCCAAAGTTTCCTGGGGATTCATGCCGGCCGCCGGCTCATCCAGGAGTAAAATATGGGGTTTAGTTGCCAGGGCCCGGACAATCTCCAGTTTTCGTTGTTCACCATAGGGTAAATTTTTCGCCAGTTCCTCACTCTTATGCTCGATATTGAAGATCCTGAGCAACTCCATACTCTGTTCGGTAATTTGTTTTTCCTCTTGATAATAACTCGGTAGCCTCAATACCGCCTGCAGGGAGTGGTACTGCACATTTAGATGGTTGGCGATCCGGACGTTATCAAGCACCGTCAAATTCTTGAAGAGCCTGATGTTTTGAAAGGTACGCGCCATCCCTAAAGCCGTAATCTGATAGGGATGTAGTTTTCCGATTTCTTTCCTTTCATCATTGTGGTCGCAAACCGTAATTTTCCCGGCAGTCGGCTTATAAACCCCAGTCAACATATTAAAAACCGTGGTTTTTCCCGCGCCGTTCGGCCCAATCAAACCGATTAGTTCACCTTTTTTTAGTTCCATCGATAAATTGGAAACAGCCATCAAACCGCCAAATTGAATCGAGATATTTTCGGTCTCTAAGACGGTCATTGTACATCACCCGCCTGATCTGAAGATTCCTCCCGGCTTGGACCCTTACCGCTCAGTCGTTCCACCAAACCGGTGATGGAAAACTCTTTATTCTTAAACAAGCCCATAATTCCGGATGGTTGGTAAATCATTACGATGATGAGGATCATCGGGTAAATCACCAAACGATAATCCTTGAGAAAACGAAGAAATTCCTGCAAATAAGTGAGCCCGATCCCAGCCAGGACCGTTCCCGTGAGATTCCCCATCCCGCCCAGCACAACGATGATCAGGAACTCCACGGATTTTTGGAAGTTAAACATGTTCGGACTCAGGTAACCGAAGAAGGGAGCATAGAGCGCGCCTCCCAAACCACCGATAAACGCGGAAATGGTAAAGGCAAATATTTTATTGTAAAAAACATTAATCCCCATGGCGTTGGCGGCAATTTCATCCTCGCGGATCGAAATAATCGCCTTCCCGTGGGAGGACTTCAGTAAATTGCTGAGAAAAAGCACGACCAGGGCCAAGGCCAGATAGACTAATGCAAAGGAGAGCACCGGACGCCAAAAGAAGTTGGTCGTATAGGTGGGAATCCCCTTTAATCCGGCCGGACCGCCGGTAATGTCGGGCAAATTAATCATGACCACTCGGATAATCTCCCCGAAACCCAGGGTGACAATGGCTAAATAATCGCCATGCAAGCGCAAAGTGGGCAACCCAATCAAAAAACCAAACATAGCAGACATTAACGCCCCGCCGATCACCGCGAAAAAGATGGGGAAGTTTAGTTTCATCATCAACGCCGCGGTGGTATAAGCGCCTACCGCCATAAAGCCAGCATGGCCCAAGGACAGTTGGCCGGTGAAGCCGGAAATCAAGTTCAAACCCAAAGCAATGATCACATTGATGCCGGCGATGGTCAAAACCTGAGTGGTATACTCATCAATCACCCGCAGCGCAACGAGGATGTTCAGGAAGATGAGAAATAAAGCCACCAGCAGTACGGAAACTAAGGTCTTCATTTTTTTACTCATCAAAGTTCACCTACACTTTCTCCCCCATGGGTTTTCCCAGGAGACCAGAGGGCTTAACCACCAGAATGATGATTAAGAGTCCAAAAGCAATGGCATCGGAAAGTTGCGAGGAGAGAAACCCTTTCGCCAACGTCTCCGCCACCCCTAAAATAAATCCACCCAACACCGCACCGGGGATACTACCGATCCCACCGAGCACGGCCGCAATAAAAGCTTTCATCCCCGGCATGGTCCCCATATAAGGCTCGATTTGCGGATAAGAGCTGGCAAACAAGATTCCAGCCGCTGCCGCCAGCGACGAACCTAAAACAAAGGTAAAAGAGATTACTCGGTCCACATTAATCCCCATGAGGTAAGCAGCGCCTTTATCAAAGGAAACCGCCCGCATGGCCTTGCCAATCTTCGTAAAACTAACAATATAATTAAGGAGCACCATTAAAATAATGGCGACAATAAAGACCAGAATCTGTACCTGACTGATATTGACCCCAAACAAAGTGTAGTTCACCGCCGACAAAGTAGGGAAAACCCTGGGATTGGGTCCGATCCCCGGAATCACGCGCGCGCCGTTCTCTAGAAAGAAAGAGACCCCAATCGCCGTAATTAAAGTATTAATCCGGGGCTGGTCCCGTAAGGGTTTATAGCATATTTTCTCGATCAGCACTCCCAATGTGAGGCAGAACAGCATCGCCGGTAAAAAAGAGAGCATCAGAGTTACGGGGGTGATCCCCCACCGGCGGAGGAAGAAGTAACTGACAAAAGCGCCGACCATCAGGATATCACCATGGGCAAAGTTAATCAGCTTCACAATCCCATAAACCATGGTGTAACCCAGGGCCAAGAGTGCATAGATACTACCCAGAGACATTCCGTTCAGTGTTTGTTGGCAAAATTGCTGCAAATAATCCATCCAAACCCCACCTCCTTAAGTTAAGATCCGATCTATTCCTTGCCCAATGGTTAAAAGTAATGGGAGAAAATACTTTCTCCCATTACTTGTTCAGTAGACGTCAATCCTACCTTGATCTTGCCTTAAGGATTAACCATTCCCACATATTCGGTAGCCAGTTTCCCATCGGCACCCTGGATCACCTTTAGAATGGTCGTGGATTTGACCGGATTATGCTCTTCATCAAAGGTGATATACCCGGTAACATATTTTTTGCCGGTCTCCATTAAGGCTTCTTTCAATGTTTGTGGATCATCGGTACCGGCCCGTTCGATTGCTTCCAGCGCAATGTAGGCCGCATCGTAACCCAACGCCGCGAGGGCATTTGGAGTTATATTGTAACGTTCCTTGAATTTACGAACAAAGGCTTCCACCTCCGGATCATCCGCGTCGGGACTATAGTGGTTACAATAGAAACCGCCAACGGCTTCTTTTCCGGCTTGACCTACTAACTCATCCCAACCATCAGGGCCGAGCATGGTTACATCCAAACCTTGGTTGCGTACTTGTTTCGTGATTAAAGCAATCGTATTATAATAATCGGGGAGAAATAGGACCTCAGGATCGACTGCTTTAATCTTGGTAATCTGGGCATTAAAATCTTTATCCCCACCGGCATAGGCTTCAGACGCCACCACCGTACCGCCAAACGCCGCAAAGGTCTCCTCAAAGCTCTTTGTTAAACCGGTGGAATAGTCATTGTTCATATCATACAGGACAGCGGCTTTGGACGCGCCGAGGGTTTCCACGGCGTATTGAGCCATAACTTCTCCTTGGAAAGAATCTTTAAAACAAGAACGGAAAATGAGATCACCGGCGTCGGTCACCGCATCACTGGTGGAAGTCGGGGTGAAAAGGAGAATCCCTCTTTGCTGAGCTTCCTTGGTGATGGCTAAAGTGCAATCACTGGTTAAAGCGCCAAGAACCACCTTTACTTTATCTTTCGTTGCAAGCTTAATCAGTGCGTTCATCGTTTTTTCCGGGTTCTTCTCATCATCTTCCACGATTAACTCGACTTGCTTCCCAAGCACCCCGCCTTTAGCATTGAACTCATCTACGGCTAGCTGGATCGCATCCCGGCATTGGCTACCAAAATGGGAGACCGGACCACTGGTGGACATAATCGTCCCAATTTTAAGGGTATCGCTGCCGCCCCGACCAGTCAAGAGAAAAATAATGACCGCCAAGACCACCACGAGCGCTCCCAAAGTTAACACCTTTTTATTCATTACAATTACCCCCTTTATGTATTGGATTATAAATATACAGACGAGACTAATACTTCCGAACCTGTGTATCCATCTCGTCTTCTGCTTTAGATTATGAAAAATATATCAGAAACACAACAAAAAGTCAATTATTTATACAGCTTAATTGGGAAGATGACGGTAGTCCTTGGGAGCTTCCTCACGGTTTTTGACCGGAAGCGTCGGCGCTTTCTCCTCTTTGGGGGTGTAGCCCTGCGCTGCCGGGAGCAAAAGCTCCTCATTTTCGTAGGGGGTAGCATGCCCGCCCCCACCACCGTTGGTGTTGTTGCTTTTGGTTAGATATTTGTCCGTACTATAGCGGGAACTGGGGTTCCAAAAGATCCACTCCTCGATACCGGCATCATAAACCGCCTGAATTTGCGCTTCAATCTGCGCCGGACCGTAACTTGACCCCAAAGAAAAGTCTTGTAACCAAGGACGGAGTGTAACCGGATAGTCAGTAAGCCTAAGTTTGGCATCCTGTAAGCTTCTTAACACGGTTTCATAGGGCTTCAGATCGGGGTTAGACAGACCGTAACTTCCCTTCGCATAATGGGAAGGATAAACCATCGGGGAAATCACCGGCACCGCTTCGGCAATCTTCTCCAACTGCTGCCCGATGAACATGTCATCCGGCGCCGAACAAGCCAACCCAAAGACATCGGCTGAGACCACCGCACCTAAGGGTTTAAGTTCTTCCTGAGCATACAGGAGAAAATCCTTGATGACATCCTCTTTTGCCCTCCCATCGGCATAGGGATAGACACAGTTGCGCAGATCGCCATCACTGGCAAAGCGGACATAATCAAACTGAACCTCCGGGAAGCCCATTTTAATCGCTTCTTTAGCAATTTGGATGTTATAGTCCCATACCTCACGGCTATGGGGATCAACCCACGCCAGTCCCCGATGATCACGCCAGATCTCCCCGTTTTTCTGCTTTAAGGCTAATTCCGGCCTTTTTTCCGCTAGGTAAGGGTCTTTAAACAAAACCAAGCGGGCGATGGGGTAAATCTTTTTTTGCTGCAACGTCTGTAAAAGAATTTGCACATCAGGGATTTTTCGCTCCCAGGACCCCAGAACATTAACGATTGGCAGTGAAGATTGATAGCTTAAGGTTCCGGTGTCATCTTTTATATCAATCACCAAGGAATTAACCTCCGTCGCGTCAACAAAACGTAACAAGCGATTGAATAAAGAAGGCGTTCCCGCGACCCACCCCGTAGTATACACCCCTTTGACTGCCGCTGGCATCGGCGTCGGTGTCACCCGTGGAAAAGGCGGTTCCGGCTCTAAAGGTGGTGCCCCCTTGGGCGGGATCGCCGGTGACGGATGAAAGGTGGCCTCACCGACCAGCTTCGGATACAGTAGTTCGTAGGTGGACAAGACACCAGCTTGCGTCTTATCTTGGTACGAGATGATCTGCAGTGATAAAAGAAGTAAAACACAAAGGAATGCCAAAAGCCTAGTCTTGTTCCACATTGATCATTGCCTCCACTATACACTATAGTCCGTATTAAACCTATTCGACTAGGACTGGTCGGCTCCTTCACCAGCTCAGTAAATTCTTTTCTGGTAATGTTTTACTTCCTACCGTTAACCACTCCGCTTTAAGCTTTTTACGTTGGGCTTTAGGGCTTCTTACGTTAATTCCTTATTCGTGGCTGTCGATAAACTCCAAAACCTGAATGATCCCGTGCTCGATCCGGTTAATGCGGATCTTAACCCCATTATAAGCATAAACCTCACCTTCATTTAGTTTCCGGCCTTCCGCCTCCGCCAACTGCGCCACCAGTCCCCCAACGGTATGAGGTTGTTGGGGAAGTGACCGTTTAATCAGCTTTTCCGCTTCCACAATGGGCATAGCCGCACTGACCACGATCCCGCCGTGGGTATTAAATTCGGAAACAAAAAGATACTTACGGATCAAAAATAAAAGACCGATCGCGACAACCCCGATTAAAAAACCAAGGGCATTTTCCTCACTGACAATGAGTTTCCGGGCGATCGCGATCAATAATACTTCAATGGTACTACCGGCTGTATCCCTCGCAATCATTTTGATCAACTCTAAGGCAATAATCAACGCCATGGTCGCACCTAGAAACTTCTGGAAATAACCGGGATCATTCAAGTTTTGCGTCAAACCGTATACATTCATGATCAGACCAATAGCGGAGATTACAACACCGATTAACAAAAGTAAGGAAAGGAAGATCTCCATATAACCGGCCCAACGTAACAGGTGATTACGGAAGATGAATTTCAACAACATCTACCCCTTTCGGCTAGCAACACTTACCTTAGCCTTTTTGCGCGATCTCTTCCTGCATCCGGGCTAGTAGTTGTTCCCGGGACCAAGCGCCCAAATCTCCTTCTTTCCGCGTCCGCACCGCAACCAGACCGCTTTCCGCCTCCTTCGAGCCAACCACTAACATATAAGGGACCTTTTGCATCTGGGCTTCGCGGATCCGGTAACCGATCTTCTCATTTCGGCTATCCAGTTCGGCTCGGATGCCGCTGGCGCGCAACCAGTCATAAACATCCCCGGCATACTCTAAATTATCGGGCAAGACCGGAAGTACGAGGGCTTGCACTGGTGCCAGCCACAAGGGGAAGGCGCCTTCGTAGTTTTCGATCAGGATTCCAAAGAAACGCTCCAGCGAACCAAGTAACGCCCGGTGGATCATATAAGGTTGGTGATCCTGACTGTCGGTACCTTTGTAACTCAAGGCAAACCGTTCCGGCTCGTTGAAATCAAACTGAATGGTCGAACACTGCCATTCCCGGCCGAGGGCATCCTTGATCTTCAGGTCAATCTTGGGTCCGTAAAAAGCGCCGCCCCCCTCATCAACCTTATAGGGTAGCCCTGTCTTTTCGATGGCAGCGCGGAGGGCTTCGGTCGCCGCCGCCCAGCGTTCTTCCGCGCCAACCGATTTCTCCGGTTTGGTCGCCAAATATAGCTCAAATTCTTTAAAGCCAAAAGCTTTTAAGATCTGTAAGCAGAAGTCAAGCACCCGGTCGATCTCATCCGGCATTTGGTCCGGACGGCAGAAAATATGGGCATCATCCTGCGTAAAACCGCGGACCCTGAGGAGCCCGTGTAGCACTCCGCTGCGTTCATAACGGTATACCGTACCCAACTCCGCCCAACGGAAGGGCAATTCCCGATAGGAACGGCTCCGGCTTTGATAGATCGCGATATGGAAGGGGCAGTTCATCGGTTTGATCAGATATTCCTGTCCCTCTACTTCCATCCCAGAATACATGTTTTCCTGATAAAAGCCCAAATGTCCGCTGGTTTCCCAGAGCGAGCGCCGACCAAGATGGGGGGTATAAACGAGCTCATACCCATTTTTACGGTGTTCCTCCCGCCAGAAATCTTCAATCTCCTGCCGAATCCGTCCCCCTTTGGGGTGCCACAGAATTAAACCGGCACCGATCTGCTCGTCGGCAGAGAACAAATCCAACTCCCGTCCCAACTTCCGGTGATCCCTTTTAGCAGCCTCTTCCATAAACTTGAAGTAGTTCTCCAGCTCCTCCTTACTGAAAAAGGCGGTCCCATAGATCCGTTGCAACATCTCGCGGGAAGAATCCCCCCGCCAGTAGGCTCCGGCAATACTGGTTAACTTGAAGGCTTTCAAGTAACGGGTCGACGGCAGGTGGGGTCCCCGGCAGAGATCGGAAAATTCGCCCTGCTGATAAAAACTGATCTCCCCATCATTCAATTCGCTGACCAACTCAACCTTATATTTTTCCCCGGCAGCGCTTAGCCCAGCTAGTGCTTCCTCCTTCCCCACCAATCGGCAGGTAAATGGATAGTCTTCTTTGACGATTTTGCGCATTTCCGCTTCAATCTCCGTTAAGTCCTCCGGCGTCAACGGCCGGGGCAGGTCAAAGTCATAATAAAAACCATTTTCAATGGCGGGACCGATCGCCAATTTCGCGGTGGGGAAGATCTTCTTCACCGCCTGAGCCATAATATGACTGGCCGAATGTCTTAAGATGACCAGCGCCTCAGGATCCGAACGGAGAACCAAACTAACCCCAGCTTCCTCCGGCAACTGGGCGGAGAGATCCACTAATTCCCCGTCTACTTTTAGACAAATGACCTCTTTTTTGAGCGCCCCATCCAAACCGGCGACCACTTCTTTCCCGGACAGACCGCCCGTAAGCGTTTGGACGGAACCATCCGGTTTGGTTAACTTAATCAAAAACAACCCCTCCTCGTAATCGGATTAATTCAGCTTAAATTGATCGTCAAGGCTTTAGCCGCCAACTGCCGGTCGGCCGGAAAAGTTAATGTCGTCAGCTCCCCCAGGGATAGGAGGCGGGTTTCCGTAAACATCTCCGCTTCCGGGCGCAGCTTGCCACCGATCGCCTCCATATAAAACCAGAAAACCTTCTTCTGGTGCCAAACCCCGTCCTCCGAAAAACCATATTCCGTCTCGCCCAAAGGAGCGCCGATCCGAGCTTCAAGTCCGGTTTCTTCCCATACTTCCCGTACTGCCGCTTCTTCCAAGGTTTCACCGGGATCCACATGCCCTTTCGGCATTAACCAAACCCCATTCTTCCGCCGTAAACTAACTACTTTATGGTCCTTAATCACCACGCCGCCGGCGCAGATCTCAATGTCTGGAAGCACACCCTCACCCCCCTTTCCCATTTCGGGCTTTTTGCAACGCAAAAAGCTTACTTCAAGGTAGTCATTCACCCTGGCTACCACCAGGACACTACTCTA
>ENA-UOOK01002229-UOOK01002229.1-fermentation-metagenome-genome-assembly--contig:-NODE-2229-length-24232-cov-6.699591_pt1 | contig 24232 bp, 18 predicted proteins | sample MGYA00245777_ERZ724023 | MGnify/ENA primary metagenome ERZ724023 (study PRJEB28704, sample SAMN03018312) | fermentation metagenome | biome: anthropogenic terrestrial biome; feature: soil; material...
CTTTGGATTCCTCCATCAGGGTTCTTCTTCACAACCATTCACTATTATCTTAGTTATTTCAAACCTAAGCTCCCGCCTTTAATTCATAAAGTTTATTATATACATTTCCATTTTCTTTTTTAGATTCCTTTTTGAAAAGGGTTTTGCCAAACTTGCCAGCTATCCAAAGCCCAAGTCTTCTCATTCCTGCCTCAAAACCAAAAATCTTGAACATTTTCATGGCTCCTGAAAAACTATAAAATTCATCTACTGCTCTGAAAAACTCAGATTCCAATTCCCATGCATTCATATTTTTTGGTTCAAACACCACATTCATCATATCATAATATTGCCAATCCTTAACCAAGATCCTATCCTCTTTCTTAAACTGCTCATAAAGTGGTGTACCTGGGTAAGGGGTGAGTATTGCAGGCTGCAATTGATAGGCATTAATTTTCTTAGAAAATTCTACTGCCTTTCTGATATCTTCCTTATTATCATAATCAATACCTAATACAATACTTGATATTAAACGGATTTTGTATTTTTTAAGCATTTCTCCGCAATATTCTATATCCTCTATCTTCTGCTTTTTATCTATATAGTCTAAAGAATCCTGGTTTAATGATTCAATTCCAATCAGCACTCTGGTTAAGTGCGCATCCCTCAGCAGCCCTAGCAATTCTTCGTCTCTTGCCAAATCTGTTCTTCCAAAGAAAAAAGTTTCTCTAAAAACTAAATCATTATCTATCATCTTTCTAAGTATTTCTTTTGCCCTATTTTTGTTAGCAGTAAAATTATCATCTTCAAAATTTACATACTTAAATCCCATTTTCTTATACATTTCTAGTTCTTTAATTACATTGTCTGGCGTCCTATACCTATAGGGGTGAAACATCCTAGAGGTGGTACAAAATATACATTCAAAAGGGCACCCTCTTGAAGTCATAAGGTTTGCCACCTTACATGGGGTCTTTAATATACTATAGTCTGGGAATGGTATGGTATCTAAATCCTCTATTGGTTTAGAGTATACTATTTTCTCTTTAATATTTCCCTCTATTAAGTCTAAAATAGTACTTTCCGCCTCACCTACTACCACTTGATCCGCATACTTTAATGCCTCTTCTGGAACTGATGAGGCATGCATTCCCCCTATAATTACTCTTTTTTTGTACTCATTTTTAAATATCTTAGCCAGTTCATAAGCTCGAGGTGCATTAGAAGTCATTGTATATAAACATATTACATCTGCATCTTTAATATTTTCAGGCTTTAAGTCTTGATATAGCTCCTCATAAACCTCTACCTCATGCCCTGCTTCCTTTAAAATCCTACCTAGAATTAAAGGCCCCGTAATGGAATTGCTTCTACCATAAAAAGAACCCCCCAATCTATAAATACTACTTCTCCTGGTGTCTGCCGCCGGTGTCACAAATACAACTTTCACCATATTCATCTCCTTAAAATAACTATGTGACAATTTTAGCACACTTTTGCTCTTTTTGGGCGTATTATGGCGTTAGTTGTAGTGAACAATGCTATAAAATCCCCCTAAAACAAAAAAATCATAAAGCAACTTTAAAAGCAGCTTTATGATTCATAGCTTAAAGTTCTATTTACTTTATTCCCTATTTATTATCTTTTTAAAGTTTTCTATTCCTAACTTCTCTAAGGTTCTGCCTTCCTCTCTAAAATCTATACCAAGTGCAGTTGATGATAAGTTAATAAGAGATGTGCAAACAGTGGTATCTACACCTAAATGCTTTCCAATTGACTCTAGAAGCACTAGCCCCTCAGGCACATCCTCAGTTAAGTACCTTGAATCTGACACATGAGGCCCTGGGGTTGAATAATTCTGTGCATAATCAAAAAATACCTCTGTTGCATCTCTACCATCTTCTGTAGAGTTTCTATGCTTGCACGCCTCAACATAGGGTATCCTTTTGTACCCTAACTTCTCCATTACATCCATCTTTTCTTTGTCTAATCCTTCTACGATATTCCATACAGTTGGAGTGAATACCTCTTTGTACATCCAGTAGTTACCATCCGTATATTCTATCCTTGGTATGCTCATAAATGCACCAACTGTATGAACAATCAAATTAGGATTATGCAATGCACTCTCTGCTACAGAATTAGCCTTTACAAAATTATATCCAAGCTTTTGGAGCTTTTCAAAGGCTTTATCCTCATTGCATTTAGTGTAAATTCCTATAGGATTTGTCTCATTTTCAAACCTTGATATAACCTTGCCAGGCTCTACTATCCTGCAATCAATTGGTGAACTTTCAGCTTCAGCTATTGTAAGTTCATCACAATTGCAATATTTCATAAAATACAAAGTAGCAAGATAGCCAGGCTCAACTAATACTATCTGATCCTTCATGAACTTAGACATCTTTTTAATCACTTGCTCATGATAATTTGTTTGTATAAATAAAATAACTACCTCGCTATCTTTTAGTGCCTCTCCATAGTCGTAAGTAGCTAACTTTAATTGTGCTGTGCTAGATTTTTTTCCTCTTACTAGCTCAATTTTATAGCCATTGTTTAATACTTCTTCAAAGTGTTTACTATGCAATGACTTCGAAGTTTTTAATAAAATTACGTCATGGCCCTTTAATGCCAAATCAGCAGCTACAGCTGATCCACCATTACCAGCACCTATTACTGTAATTCTCATTTAATCACCCTCCACCTTAGATATTCTACATAAAGGTGACATAATCCTTTAAAGAAGGAATTGAAATGGAAGGTATGTGGAAATTAGGGTTAAAAAGAGCCTAAAAGTTATTTACTCTTAGGCCCCTAATCATTTTACAAGTATCTGTCATGGTAGAACCCTCCCCAAGTTTCTTCTTATATTCAGATGTTCCTGGCAGCACCAATTGTATCCCACTCTGTGAATATAATTCATTTGAATATTTATTATCATCAATATTTCTTTCAATTTCCATTTTCTCGAATTCTTCATCTGTCATGTTCTCCAATTGTTTTGTACAGCTTTTTAATATATTAACTGCATCTGTAGAATCCATTTTCAGCCACCCCCCATATCAGAGTCAGCAAGTATACTTACTGCAAATAATATCTATTAAATCATTAGATAATAATTTTATCATACCTTGGTAACTAAATCTTCAGTTCTGGATCTCAAAATAAAACCTCCCACATCTTTATCTTACCAAAGTAAAGATATGAGAGGTTATCTGCATGACGGTGTTTGTTCCACCGCTTACCTGTTTTTTAACTCAAATTTATAATTATTTTGTAAGTACATACTCATATGCCCAATTTATTAAAAAGAACTTGATTACGTTTCTTGGCATCATTAAGTATCTTATCATATGATAGAATTTCAAAATAAGCATTGTACGTTTTATTAAAGTTATAATACCCCAACTGGTCCGGGGTTGGCGTAAAACTGTATTGTTCAATAAACCGTTCCAATTTACTTGTTACATCGCATACAGCATAAAGATAGTATTTTGTAGAAGTATTAACTTTTATAGGGCGATGGTATCTATCTTTTGCGTTGCCACTCCTTATCTTCCGTACATAATCATAAAGCTGTGTAATTGGATTATCACTATCAGTATAATCATCCCGCATGGGACGTTTTAGTTCAAAAACGATAATTGTATCAAATACAGTTCCATCATTTTTATCGTCTGAAACTGCAACAGGATTATCCAATATCAAAATATCAGAGCGCTCTTGTTTATAATCGTTATCAAATGGAACATCGGAAGATATAAAGTTGCAATAAGAGAGCTTTTCATCAATAAGCCATAGATTATGCACATCATGATCAATATCATCAGAAGTAGATCTCATTGGATATATAAGATTGTGCATGTATTTTTCTTTATTAAATTTTCCATCGTCTTGTCGTCTTAGCCCACGTTCAAATAATTCAATAATAACATGCCGGTGTGCAACATATTCAGCTAATACAGCACTATTAGCGTCACTGATTTTTTCGATTTGTCCTTGGAAAAAGTGCTCGTATTCTTCAGCGGACATGCTTGTTTCATCAAGTTGTTCAAATAATATCCTTTGTTCTTTCTTTGCAGATTTATCAAACTCTCTTTTTATCTCATATAAAGCATCGTCAAGTTTATCATCGTTCAACTTAGGCTTTATACTAGCAACTTGATCTGGCATATATTTAAGTAGGTGACGAAATTGTGGAGCAGTAGTAGTCACATATTCCTTAATTCGTTTTGACTTTTCTGCTGAGATTGGTAATAAGAATTCATTTAAGTATTCCTTTATACAAATACATGATTTAGTTACGATCTCTTCTAACGATACATCATCTATGAGATTTGTTCCGCTCTCAGGTATATTAAAAGATAAACGATTCATATCAACATGGCTATCCAAATAAGAACCTGTTAATACCCCAATATACCAAAAACCATTACGATCAAAAATCTGTCTGTCCAAATCGACTATTAGTTTTTCTAAATCCATGCTGTCTACCAGTCTATTGTTAGCACATAGGTATAAACGATTTCCTGAAAAGGCTCTATCTTCAATTTTAACATTAAGTAAATTAAATGTTTTGCCATTAATTAAAATTTCAGTTGTATTATCTTCTGTTTTAAATTTTTCTCTAAACAGCTTATTTATAGAAATAGAATCGTTTTCATCTTTAATAATAATTTGTGGACAATCGTCATCCAAAAAGTATACAAGGCAATGTTGAATAATTCGCATGGCAATTGTATTAATTTGTTTCGGCACATCAGTTTTATATTCAGGTAGATATGTGTCAAGAGTTATACTCGTTAAATTATCGCTAACACCCTTACATTCAACCAATGTATCTTCTATGTAAGGATTAGCTAACGAAAATACAAATTCTCGTTTAACAAAAGTCCCTTCATCTTTGAAAACGCTGGAAATGGAGACAGACCTAAATGATTTAAGCCAAGAAAAGCGCCCTACTCCTTTACCGCCTATTCTGGCTTTGTAAGTCGAATCTGATTCAAGAAAAGACCGCATATTACGTTCATTGAAGCCAATCCCATTGTCAGTTATTGTAAAGCCTTCGATTGGTGAAAGTTCTCCTTCGTTGAATAATGACATTTGTTGGGAACGTATTACATCAATTATAATTTTTCCCTTTTTGAAGGCTTCATCAGCCAATTTTCTTTCCGTAATCGCGTGTATGGAATTAACTGTTGCTTCATAGAGAGGAATTAGCGGACGATTTTTAGGCAAGGGAAAATTCTTCACTCTGCCTGTAATATTTATTGTAAATTCCTTCATAATTAATTACCTTGCCTTTCATTATTCTTAGCAATACTTTAATTAAAGTCCTATCATTATGTAAATTGCAAACCCAAACAAGTGTTCCATATATATTATACCTAAAATCTATAAAAAATACCTTATCTTTTGAAAATAAAATATTTATTAAGCTTACGTTTAATTATATATTTTATATCCCAATTAGTAAACTATTACATATGATTGATAACCGGTTAACAGAGTTTTTAGCCGATAGTGGATGTTGAAAATCGGGGATTCCTTTTCGAGGAATTTTACCGCACCCTTCAAATCGTCATCGGGGTAACCAAGTAGCTTTGTCGTTTTGGTAACAAATCCATCTATCTCATTGCTTACAACGCTTCGGCCACGTTCCAAGCTAAATCTACCTACCCATAGAATATCGAGCAATCCGCACATAACTCCGCTACCGATTGAAACCAAGTAGTCATATTTGTCCGCTTGGCTTGACAGCAAATCAATCTGACTGTCTAAGTCATAGATTATCTTATCGAGGCCGTACTCAGAGTTAAACATATTCTTGTTGTACTATTGAAGTTCGACTTGCAGATTATCTATTTCTCTCATTTTCAATAGCCTCCCAGCATCTAAAACTTATAACTCCCCCAACCTTTGCTTTACTTTTCCTTAGGTAAACTCCATCAAGGTTATGGGCATTCAATAGAACCCTTAGCTAACTATAACTAGTTCCTTTGACATAATAAAATTGGATCACGTAAATATCTCTATATATTCCAGTTTATCAGATATTCCACGGCAAATATCATTATGTTTCATAAATCGTTTGGCAATTGTTACAGTTTAAATGTAAGCGGTGGAATGCATACCACTAAATTCCCCATTTTAAAAATGCCATGGTCTATATGCAAAATTGCTAATTTTTTTTAGCAATCTCTGCATGTCCATGACATTTAACATTTTTATTATCTTTCTTTAAATGAATCCTGAAATAACTTCTCTTTGTATTTTTTCCTTCTTTTAGCTGTTACTTCATAACAGTAATTTTCATTTCTTTTAGAAATAACCACAATATTCATTATTTCTTTATCTCTTACTAAAGTATATACAACTCTTATTCCTATTCCTCTGTATTTTATCTTAAAGAATCCAGTTAAATTATTACCATTTTTATTTCCTAATGGTTTGCCATAACCACCTTCAGATCGAGGTAAAGGATTCTGCCTTACCTTTTTAATACCTGCTAAAACTATCTCTCTTAACTCTGAATCTAACTCGTCTAAATCATCTAAAGCTTCTTTAGGATATTTATCCTTCCACATGTTATTCTATCTCCACAGTCTCCATAAGTTTATCAAGTTTCTCTTCTTTAATGTTATATCTATTCAATATATCATCATGGGAGGCTGTTTCTTCTGGAACATAGTTTCTCATTCTGCTTTCTGCCAGTTGCATAAGCTCTAAATCTTCTTTCGCCTCCATAAGTTCCATATATTCATCTACAGATAGAATTACTGCTTCAGGCTTATTATTTTTAACCACTATATATTGCTCTTTATCTTTTCCCACTTTCTGTATTATCTTTGATGCCATGCCTCTGCTTAAGTCAGATACGGATATAAGTTTACCAATTATATCTCTTAAATCAGTTTTTGACCCTTCTGGCATAAGAGCACCCTCCTTCTTGAATTGGTCTAAATCCAATCCCTGTTCCATAGTCTTCACCTCCAATATTATATGCTTTCTAAATATAAATATACACCCTTTCAGGTATATTTTCAATATAATTTTCATGAAGGATAGCGTCAAGTACTTTATTTATATTTTCTTCAACTTCTCTATTAACTTTTTTGCTATTACCTTTATAATATTATCATAGAGAATATCCTCCTTTGATTGTGATTTCATCAATTACATTATATCAAATGGAAAATTAATTGCCGAAAACTATGGATTTCTATTTGCCTAAATCTATGGATTTATTTTACCATTTACATCAACAACGCTACGAATTAAAAATCACATCAAGCCAGTTAATATTCCATATCTTTTTACATATATCTTTATATAATTGCTGTCTTTCATCTAATTGGGCCTTTTCAAAATGATTATACGCTTTAAAATTGAGTCCATTGCTTTGATAAAATTTAAAGAACAAAGGATTATTATAGTAGCAGTTATTATTTAATGTTCTTGCAAGCAAATTCTCACTATCATACTTATTTACTTTCCTTGCATATTCCATGTCTTGTAAACTCCTGTTTTTATCCTTTGGCAAAATCAAAAGACCTCCAAACCTGTTTCTATAATCTGCAAATTCTTCTTCGGTTCTAAACTCGTTTTTATGATTTCCTTGATTATAATTGTTAGCCCATATATGCTCTATATCATAAGGATTTTTTTGTTCACGGTTAACATAATTATAAAAGCTGCTGTTGATCCCACTATTTTCTTCTAAATAATAGGTCATTCTTGATAAAATATGAAGCATATATCTCTTTGAAAATTGATTTAAATAAAAATTATCTATACCCTCCATTGTTTGCTCCATACTGTTAATGTAGTCCTTTAATATTGTAACAAGCTCTATTACGTTTTTCCTTCTTATCTTTTTCGTTATGTTAAATGCTGTATACTTTATAGAAGAATAATCAACCGTTTTAAAATTAAATACTCTTATTGCAATTAACTCGTCAATAAAGCAGGATACAAGTTTAATTTTCTTATTTATTATTTCTGTTGTATCATTAGGAGCAATAGAAGCTAAAATAATTTGATATTGTAGCGTAAAGTTCCTATCGGCATTATAAAATACATATTCATATTCCTTGTTAAAGTTCTCTGAATACTCTTTTAACCTAATATATATATCAGTAAATACATTAAATTCTTTCAATATAAATTTCTCAAAATCCGAAGTCTTATCTAAACCCATTACTGATTTGTTTTCTCTAACCCACTTATGGAAAGTCTGTCCTATAATTTCATAGTCTCTATCTTCAGCACCTTTTTTACCTTCTCTAATGGAATCTGCATATTGTGCTCTCAGCCAATCTTTAATAAAACCTATATCTCCATCTTTCTCTATATCTTTTAATGCTAATACTTTGCTTTTCCATAAGTCATTTGCTTTATTCCTAATGGCATTATCATCTATTTCGGATAACAAATACCCTTTAAGCATTTCTGTTGTAGTAAGCCTTAACCCTCTGTCATTCATAGTGACAAACACCTTATGTGCATCCTGTTCTGAGTCAGTCCTTATTTCTATAAACACAACATTATATATTAACCACTCTATAAATATTGGAAGTATTTCTCCCTTCAGCTCATCTGGAAAAGTCTCTTTTATATCATTGTATCTATTATATAGGTTGATTACACTTTCAGATTTTTCATTGCATATATCATAATCATCACTTTCAAATAGTCCCTCTAAACAAGTTTCCCTCTCTGGTACATTTATACAAAAGGTCTTCTGCCCATATTTTTGGGAAAATATAAGATTATCTACACTAACCTTTGTTGTCCTTCCATTCTGCAAATTATTTAAATATATCAGTAATAATGTTAATGATGATAGCCTCTGCTGACCGTCTATTATTGCATTATCATTAGTAAGAATAATTGGTCCTAAAAAGTAATTCCCGTATCTTTGGACATCTTTTTGAGTATCCCCATCTTGATAAAATTCTAAAAACTCACTCGTAATATCCTCTATCAATTCTTCTATCTGTTTTCTTTCCCAATTATATTCCCTTTGATAATATTGGACTGTATATCTATTATTAAAGAGTTTACTAACCTCGACTGCGTTTCCCGTTATCTTATTCATGCATCTTTATCCCCCTTTGGTTTCCTTTGTATCTCATAACCTTCTGCATCAAACTTTCCAGTTATATCTTTTGCCATAAGAGCTTAGCCGTAGATTCCATTTCCTTTCTATTATTGATAATATCAGCACAGTATATATTTATTGAACGAGTTTATTATATTACTGAAACGTAAAACTTACATTTTAAAGAATGTAGCTACGTATTTTTGCTTCAAAATAATATATTATATAAATAAATTCTATCCTTTTTTGAGCTTACAAAGGTATCCAAAGTCTTTATAGAAATCATTACTACCTGTTATAATACACTTATCAATCATCAATAAATTAAACGAAGCTTAGGAAATAATTCGTTTAATCTTACACTTAAGTATCATAAATATATATAATCTATGATTCCCTAATAAAATTATATTTTTGACTTCTCTTATCAAAAGCACTTTTACCACCTTCAAGGATTTCACAAATATGCTCTTGGATACCTTGGCATGATAAAACATAGCCATCGTCTTTTTTTATCCAATTATCTTCAATTGCCCCGCTTATATATTCAAACTTGAAATCTCGATTGGGTGTATTTTGTCCATGTTGATTTGCAACAATAATTTCTTCTGAGTCTGCACCGACAACAATATTAGCGTTGTGGGTAACAATTATCATTTGCCGCTCTATCTTTTTTCCTTTGATATATTTTACTAGATCATCAAAAATTGAGCGGTTGTCTAGATCGTCTTCAGGTTGATCAATTAGCATAGGGCAGTCACTTTCAGTCAAACCAATTAATAATTTGAGTAATACCAAGGCTTTTTTGCCTGGGGACATTTTCTCAAAATCATCATTATCCATAGTTACAACGTAATTTATATTGTACCAATTAGATAAAAGTTCCCGTAAGATGTTTTCAAAGGAATACTGGCTTTTTAGTTCCAAGGAAGTCGAGTTATTTTTTTGAATGGAAGTTATTAACTTTCCAAAATGCTCTTCTGTATAGTATGTATCATCAAATTTCGGAATATCAAAATCCTTAAATCTCGAAAGAGTTTTATTATTTAAAACTTCAAGCAAACGATTTTTTAATGCATCAGCTCTTAAAACAATATCTAGTTTAAACTCTAACCCTTCAATTTTTAGGTTCTTTTCTTCATTCACATATCGTGAATATTCAGACAAGTAGTCGTGGTATTTGGTAATATTTTGCATGAGTAAGGAAAGTAGCGATGACATTTCTTTTATTTGTTCGGAAATTGACTTTTCTGTTTTTTGGGCTTCTTGCAATTTGCCTTTCTCTTTTACAATTTTTTCAGAGATACTAATGAAAGTCGCATTACTTTCGATTATTGGTCTCAGTTCAGCAATGTCTTTTTCCAGTTCCTTTGTGCGTAGAATAATTGCTTCCAGTCTAGCATCTATGGTCGAAATTAGAGACGTTTTCTGCGTATTCCACAATTTGTTTACTTCTGTTTGCAATTCAGCTATCGAAATTTCTAACTTGTCTTTGATAAAGCTCTGAAGCCCTTTAAATTCGATAGGTTGCTGGATAAATACGTTAGTAATAGCACTTAATATTCCTTTATCATGATTAAGATTAAGTTGTTCAGTTTTTAAGGTTTGTAATTCCTCGCTTAATGTACTAAAATGTAATGTTTGTTCCTCTGTTATTTCCGTCCCTAAAATATATTTTTTGCGTTCTTCGTCTAATTTTGCTATCTCCGTACTAATAGAATCACTATCATTGTTGGCTAAAAGTTGTTCTTGCGAGTTTCGAGCTTTTTTAAGCCCATCTATATAATCATATATAAGCTTATCCGTATCCTTTTTTAATTGTTCTACATTTATCTGACATTTTTCATAGTGAGCTTTGATACCATCATCCTGCAAAAGAATTTCTTTGATGAGTATATCAATCTCAGTAGTTTCCTCTTTTTCATCACTTAAGCGATTTAAGTACGTCTGTGGTATATAGACAATTTTTTTGTTTGAAGGCTGACTAAACGAGCTTTCATGGCCATCAGCCCAGTGAACCACAAAACCATCAAGTGGTATAAAATTATTATTACCGTCTTTTTTCTTGCTTTCTGGTTGTGCCGTATTATATTTTTGAATAACTTGTTCGCTGTCAATGGCATAAGCGATATTATTAAGTAGAAGTGACTTCCCCGTAGATTTTCCTCCGATGATACTTGTCAAGTTAGGATTTAAAAAAACTTTTGCCGAGCCATTAGTTTTAGAAAAATTACGATTTCGGATTTCAACATAATCAATCGTAGTGTAGCCAGGCTTCATATCTGGTTGCTCCTCTTGAATTCGAATACGCGTATCAGGTTCATACTTAATTTGTATTAATCCATCAAAAGATGGATTTGCCTTGATCCAAGAATACTTTCGACCTATTTCTCCTTTTGCATGTGCATCTGATGCGGCAATTGAGGGACGTCCGAACTCCTCAAAATAGAATTTTGATTCGCTACACTTATTGATTTCACAAACGTCTATATACTCTTTAAAAAGCTCTTCTTTAACGGGTCCTAAGGAATCTTCTAAAGAATCAACATTTGTTTTGCCAGATCCATCATGCTTCATTTCTTCAATGCTATTAGTTTTATTACCTGCGTGTACTGTGACAATACCACCATAGCTGTGTATTAATGCTGCTGCAGTTTTAAAGTCAACCTGCATTCTAAACATACCGGTTTTAAACGCAGCATCATTATCAAGTTTAGGGTCGACTTCTTTACCCTTTGCAATGATTGCTGTTTCAGATAAGCCTAATTTTGCAAGAATCAAATCATGAAGTGCACCTTGCGTTAAATTTATGTCATTATACTTATCAGGAAATAGACCGATCATATGTACAGATTGTGACCCATACTCTGTACGAAACTCAATGCCACTGATAACTGTTATACCTTCTCTGCTACCAAGTTCTTTAACCTTGTCGATATTCTTAACTGTGTGATGATCAGTTATCGCAATAACAGATAATTCCTTCTCTTTTGCGGCCCCAATAATTTCAGAAGGCGATGAATGTCCATCCGATGCATTGGAATGAATATGCAGGTCCCATTTTCTCCACTCAGATCCCCTAAAATACGCTGACATTTTTATACCCCCTCAACACAACGCGTAATGAGTTGGAAGCAACTTCCTGACAATATAAAGGCACTTCAACAAACAACTTCTGCACGGCTACCTTCGGTCTTTTCTTTTGTCATGACAATCTGTTTGTCGACTTTTTCTTTGAGTTAGCAGAAGTTGTTTCAAAATTTGCAATAACTGCATTTCTTATCAATTCGCCTTCATTGAATATATTTTTAATGTAGCGAGAAATAGTAGATTTATCATGCTGAAACAACTTTACCATTTGATCAATAGAAAGCCAAACAATATCGTTGTCAAAAGTAGTTTCTATTTTCGTCAAGCCTTCTTCGATCTGATACATTACAATTTCAAAATTCAAGTTTACACTCCCAACTCATTTTTATATAATTATACATCGTTTGTCAAAATGTTTCCATAAATATTAAAATAAGACTAAATTCGGGACGTCATTTTATTGACCCAAACCTAGCCTCTAATTTATGTTTTTTCTTAAAATCCATTATGTCATCTATATTTTTGCTAAAATATCCACCTTGAACAGATGGTGTTTATGCTAATCTCTTTCCAGTATATTTCTACATATTAAATAATAACCCTGCATATTTTTTAATATATTAACAAAATATCGTATCTTTTTGAATACTAATGGATTAAAAGCTACGTATACTTCATATATTTTTTCCCATTAAAAAAAGTGCCTAAAAGTAATTAACTCCTAGGCACAACTATCTAAACAGCACATTTCTAAATTACCTTTTTATTTCAAGCTTCCCATACCCGCTTGAATAAACCTCACCCCTATTTAAATTTACCTTAAACTCCTTATTACATGAATCATTTATAATAAGCCTATCGCAATATACCCTAAACTCCCTTACAATAACCACATCCCTATACTTAAGTTTAAACCTTATAAAGTCTTCTCCAAAATCTAAAATCCTGCACTTTGTTTCATCCTTCATACTAAATAGATTTAAAAACTCACTCTGCTCCTTACTATCTACAATCAATACATTATGAGCTTTTATGCTTCTAAACTCATTCCTCCTATTTGGAAGAGGAGTATAAAGGTAAGTCCCAGGATCAACAAATATATCTTGCCCTCCTAAACTTAACTCAAAGGACAGCTTATCGCTATGAGAATGTCCTCCTAATCCATTTTGGCCGCTGTTTCCTGCAAAAATAGAAAGATAAAAATTATCTGCCTTAAAAATATAAATACCAAATAAGGGGTACGAAACAAGCCTTAAATTAGAAATATCTATATCCTCTTCTATATATTCTTTAAACTCTATTTTAGTAGTCTTTTTGTATTCTAAATCTGAATGTGGGCACTCATTATTTGCTTCAATTCTACACTTCTCATATGTTTTTTTAATCTTAAATCCTTTTGACAGACTCTCTATGATGCTTTTTTCTAATAAATAATCTTTTGAAAAGTCAAAAAAGCCATCAAAGTCAAATATCCCATTTAAAAGTCCAACCAATGCTTTATTGTTTAAAACATCTTCATCAAAATACTTCCTAAAGCCTTTTCTTTCCTTCCAACCTTTAAGATTACTATACCTCTTTACAGCATCATAATTATCTATAAGTTTTCCAACTGGTGAAAGCCTAAAAAATCTTCCACTGTCATTGTCTCCAATCTGAGGTACTCTTCCATTTTCCTTTGTTATATCCATTGTAAATAGGCCTGCCCTATATAGTCTATCTAAATACCAATCAGGGAAAAACATTTCATCATCTATATTAAATTTCTGCTTATGTAAAGGCTTAAGCCTTTTTACCTTTTTATAATTATATTCTTTTAAAGCCTCTTTTTTATCCCCTTTTAATAATCCATAGATTAATGCAGTTGAATATATCATAAGCTCACTGCTTAATCTATGATAACTTGTAGATGCTTCAAAGTTTCCCCCATCATCATAAAACTGCCTTTCCATGCAGCAGATTATCTCTTGAATAGAAAATACAAGCCATGCGTCAGTAGTTTCATTTCTATCTAGATATGCTGAAATAAATAAAAGTCCGCATATATCAGATAAATAGTGATTTCCGTTTTCTCCATCTCCCCATTCAAGGTTATGTATTATAAAATCACCATGCTCATATATAAAACTTCCAAAAAAGTGTTCAAAGTCATTATCTAAAATATTGTTTTCATCTATCCCTTTTAAAATATCATATGCAATCAGCATATTCGCAGCCCTTATACCAACATCCATTGTACATGCCCAGTTTGCGCCCATCCTAATTGGGTTTGTCATACAAAAGTCTAAAACCTGATTTTTAAACTCTTTTATAACAGAATCTCTTTTTTCAGGAAACATTAAAGAGAATACAGCCATCTGAGGTAGATGCTGCATCCTTGATATCTCCCAAGGCACTTTTATATCTGCTCCCTTATGTACTCCTATAGGCTGCTTTTTATACCAAGTCTTTGCCGAATACCTAAACCCACTTTTAAAATCCATAGACCAATCAATTGGAGCATATATTTTATCAACCTTTTGCCATATTCCCTTAGAAAAGCCCATATGAGTTGGAAGTAAAATATTAGATAGCCAATCACCCTCATTATCAAAATCAGTAATTTTAGGAGACATATCATACTTTATACCTTCAACACCGGGTGAATCTATATTATAGTCAACCTTTATAAACCCACTTCCTAGAAGATTAAAGTAGTGGTTTAGGTATATATCTAGAAGGTAGGCTACTGCGGTTTGATCTACCTTTGAGGTATTGAGCTGTTTAGAATCAATGAAGCTATATAGTACTTTAATGTTATAATTAATATGTATAATGTTTTTAAGATCCCTTTTTTGATTTATAATATCATGTAACTTTGTATTTATTTTTCTATTTATTTTTTTAATTGCCTTATTTGGAGGCATTCTTAATAATTTGTATAGTTTACTTTTTAATAAAATATAATCCATAAAAAATCCCCCAAAGTATATATACTTTAGGGGATTTTATTTTATATCACTTCTAAAAATTAATTATTTACCATTAGTTATTTTTATACATCCGTCACCCTTGTTCAAATACATTAATGAAATTTCCGACTTTTTTATCCTTTTCGTAGGCATAACCCAAATACCTAAATTATTAAGCTCTGTTCCGCCAACATTACTCCTAAACTTTACATATTCATTAGCGTAGAGTTCTCTTTTAATTAATAATAGTTCTTTATAGAATTCCTTAAGCATATCGCTTTCTAGATTAATAATAAATTCTTGGGCTAAACTATAATTAATGTGACCATCTTGCTTTTTATTTAAATATTTAATTCCAGAATCTAAAGAGTCAATTATTTCATTTATATTTACAGGAAACTCTTCTATACCGTAATTGCTAATTTTCTCCTCACATTCCCTAAGTACTTCTACTTTCTCTTGGATTCGAATAGATTGGTACATATATCTATTTTTAAGGTTAACCCCTATTTCATATCTTTCTTTTGGATACTTTCTAAGGTTTTCATTATTATCTGCCCTCTTAAACAATTCAATAATCCAATCAATTAGCTGTCCTCTTTCTTTATCATCTAGTTTATTAATATCCAATGATTGGTACTTCTCTCCTAATGTATATGAAATATATTGACTAAACATCTCTTCAAACTCTTTCATATAATCAATATCACCAATATATTCTCCTAATTTATATAAAACAGTATTTTCTTTTGCTATATAATAACCTTCACAGTCTTTCCTTTTATTAACATCTAGCTGATCAAAAGCATCTTTATAGGCGTAAATAAAATATTCATCCCTAATTTTCCCTTGCTGTTCAAATCTTAAAAGGATATCTTTAAACATGTCCCAAAGGATTAAATCACAATTACTAGATACATTTGGATTGTCACTTTTAAAGTCCTCAACCTCAGCTTGTGCCATACTCTTTATACCTAATTCCTGATTTTCTTTGATAGTGCTCAATAAGTATATAAATATGTTTTTATTATTAATGTTTTCGGTAACGCAGCTATTAATACATTTATAATACTCTTTAAGTTGCCCACTACGAACACTCCTATCTGTAACCTTGCCTTCAATTGCAATAAAATATATATTACTTCTTGATTTAATCGCAAATGCGATATCTAAATAATTATAATTATTGTTATTATTATTTGAAGAAGCATCCCGTACTGGAAATTCTCTAAAAACAAAGTGATTAGAATTACTTGCCTCAAGCTCGCTTTTAATATTAGGGTTCAAATAATCTTTTGTTACATCATCATTAAAACTCTCACTTAATCCCCCCTTGAAACTAATTCAAAGTTATTTAAATCGACAACTTCACTTAGCTTTAAAATAACCAATACTTCCTTAAATAATTCTTTATTTTGTTTATAGCAATATTCTAGACATGAAGCAAGATAATATGTAAAAAAATCTTCTTTCCTTTTTGTCGAACCAAGGTACACCTCAAAAAGTTTAAATCCATCTTCCAAAATAATCCCTTCCCAGTCTATTTAATCAAATCTGCTTTTTAGTATTTCAATGTCATTCCATTCCACAGCATTTTCAGGCAATTCTTTATCAAATTCTAATAATCCATCAAGTAATTTTTCAATCTTCTGAAATATATCATGATTATCTCTTAGCCTTTCTAATGCTACATAGGGTTTTTCGCACTTTAATTCTTCATTATAATAGGCACCTTCAAAATTTGGTACTGATGCTACCAATCGAACATTATTTTGGGCTTTTAATGTCTCTGCTAATATAGCTTTATTCATCGTCCATGCTGAGTTTACAATCTCTTGTTCAATGCCTTTTACTTTTCTAGTTGCTTTTGGTGTATCGCTATCATGTAATATTGCATAACTTGTCCCAAACTGGTTTAAAATTTTTATTAAGGATACAATTGTGGCTTTACCTCGTGCCCTAATAATATGAATATCTTTATACTTTTCAGGTTTCTGGGCAATTATATAATTGAAAGCAGTATATTCAGTATCACCTTCAACAACAATCGTTTTTCCACCAAAGAAAAATTCAGCTACATACGGATCAAAAATATTCAATAATTTTAAGTTTTCTCTGTCATCCTTAGATAATTTTGCTCTTTCAGGTCTAAAAATTGTCGTACCAAATATATCTCCATTCTCATCCCTTTCTACCCTCACAATAGTTGTATTATCCCTCGAAATATCTATAAACTGCGGGGAGTGAGTCGCTGCAATCACTTGCCAATTGCTGTTAATCGGTAAATTGTATAATAAGTCGCATGCCTCACGTACAGCATTTGGATGAAGACATATTTCAGGCTCATCTATTAATAATACATGTGGCCTATCTTTATCATCCTTTTTTGCTTTCTTATTCTCTTCTATTATTCCTAAAGCAGTCCAAAGCAGGGTTCTCCTAACTCCACTACCTTGCCTATCTGCTGGACTTTTATATCCATCTTTAGGCCCCATTAATAATTGGGGATTTGCTTTGAAGAATGATATTGTCTTTTCTAAATCATCTTCAGGCTTTGCATCAAGATTGACCTCATACCCTGGAAAAACTTTATCTATGTAGCTTGTTAATTCATCTTGTATTTTATTAATTTGTTGTTCACTTTCTGTCACTATATTTGTTTGAATATTCTTTACCTCTGTTAATAATTGATTATATTGTGATTTTTCATCATCATCTAGTTTAAAACTCTTAACTCTATCATTAAGTATAGCTAATAGTATGTCAGTAATCTGCTTTGCCTGAGCCTCTGGTGAATCAAATGCACCAACTACATGGGGTTGAGGTCTTCTAGAATTTGCAACATTTGGAGCACCCCATGGAACCTTTTCTTTATCATCCGATGCCCAACAATTTTTTTCTACATTAAATCCATATCTATCAGGCTTACCAGCAGACTTCCATATCCACTTTTCTCTAACAAGCTTTTCCCCATTTTGCTGTACCTTTATCCACTTTCCCCCAGGGGCTGTTGTCATATACTACCGTATGCAATTCTATTTCAGGATAATGTCCTGAACATACATCGCCATTAGGGAAATCTTCTACTTCCAGCTGACATCCCTTTGAGCCATCTGACATTATAAGTTCATAAGCCTTTAAAATCGAACTTTTGCCTGCATTGTTTGGTCCAACAAGGATCACAATGTCATCTAGTTCTATTTCTACTGGTCTTTCACCTATACACCTAAAATTTTTAATTATCAGTTTTACTAACCTTGGGTTTTTTGTTTGATTCGGCAATCGAATTTCCTCCTTTACAATGTATGAACATTTTACGTTCCTCATATATCCCATTTTACTACACTTCTTGTCATATTTACTATTAATTCTATATATTCTGATAGATTCCTTCATCCGCTTATATTTTTGTTTTAAAAAGTAACAAAATTAAAAAAAGGCTATGATAAAAGTTCTTTAATCACAACCTCCTTTTAATTCCATTATTTTTATGAATTTATTACTATAGAACTTAACTCCTGAATTTATAGAGAAATATACACATCCTCTACTATCTTCCCATTGATCTACCAACCTTATCCTTCACTTTACCCACAAAATATGCATACCCCTCGACCTTAAATACCTTAATAGATACTATATATAATTATCCCAACAACAGTTGATAACAACAATCCTAATAACTTTAAAACAAATGATGTCCCCAGATATACGGCGATTGCTTTATAGAACAAATAAACACCAATGCTCATTATTGCTCATGAAGCAACAACTTTAACAAATGCAATACTAATCTTTCTATAACTAACTTTATAGATCCTATTAAAGCTAAATAATAGTAGCATAGAAGTTGTAATAACAGATATAGTTATTGCAAGTGCAAAGCCCGTAATATCCATATATCTTACAAGAATAGAAGTTCTCGAATCTTGCAATGCATAAAAGGCCCTGCTAATGATATCTCTTATTCCATAAGGCTCTGATCAATCAGTATACTTGCAAATATCTTCAAGTCCGTGTTTAAGAAGATACTTTTTTCTTTCCTCATAGACATCTTGTATGTAATCATATTCTTCCTCATCTTGTACTTGTTGCATATTATAGGGATTCAGTGTTTTTAAATCACTAAACAAAAGGTTTCCATTATAAGCTTGAACAAGTTCAGGGAAATATTGAACTTTCTTGCCAACATTCTGTATGTATCTTTTTATACAAGGTAAATATGTAGCCTTGTTCTCTTTCTCTATGTATTCGACATATGCTATTTCTCCTAAAATGTGCTCTCTATTTTCATAATTACCTGAAGTAACACTTTTGAATATCTCGGCACGTATTTTCCTTTTGAGCTCTCTTGGAGCTTTAAGTTCAATAGTTTCTTCTTTGAAACAGGAATACACTACAACGCCGGTAATCATTTTTTTGTTAGAAGGAGTATGAAAATGAGTTTTTTTGCCGTTGAGAACAAATCCTTCGTCATCAATGATTTTTTTTATAATCGGAAAAATCTTTAATAGTATCGTCTTATCATCACACGAAAAATACATGTCATCAGCATATCGTGTAAATCTTATGCCTCTTTTTTCACATAAGCCTATAAGTCGTTTATCCAGAGAACTGCACACTATATTTGATATTGCAGGAGAACAAGCACTCCCTTGGGGCAGTTTTCCATTAAGTGTACACAAATTTGTAAGAATTGTGGCTGCCAAATCATTATATCCAATATTAGAAAACAGTGTATAGACTTTGTTCGAACCTATACTTGGGAAAAAGTCTTTTAAATCCAGAGAAAGGCCATATAATGTATGCGAATGATAAAAAGCATTTTGCTTGTGACCAAACTTTTTGCCGTACCTGAATGCCATAGCACGGTTTGAGGGCATTATTTTATTTAGAATTTTCACTAGTATCCAACGTTGAACAATATGTAATGTATATGATGGTACAGAGATTTCTCTAAGAGTACCATCGCGCTTAGGAATTGTCTTTATTTTATAATATATATTTGTTTTCATTGAAAGGCAATACAAAAGTCTGGGACTCAAACCTGTGAGTTCAGCGAGTTCATCTATTGTTTCAAAACGAGGTAGCATTAATGAATCCATTAATAACGAGAGAGTATTTTTGGACATAAATAGCCGCTCCTTTTACCATAAGTCTTTCGTTAAGTTTAGTTGGCTATCCCACATCTGTGGGATAGACGACTAAACTTAAGGAATCGTTTGGAACCAACCACCAAGGAAGACGAATCATCTTCCGAACATACTGACGAGCAATATGTATCAACTAAAAGGAGCAGCTAATTATTCAATTGCTCCTTAAGTATAACGCATCTTATCTTATCATGCAAGAGAGTTCGATTTGATGCAGATGAACGAGCAATTAAATTGTATGTTTCAGCATTTCCTTTTTTTGATAAAGAAAAGGTTTCATCTTTGGCTTGCAAATTAAACTCCGTGATTAATACTCCTGATTTTAGAAGATATTTAATGGATGTATTAAATAATTCATTATAATTTGAAGGGAGTATATTTTTAGACTTTAAGTAGCCTTTTAGATTGCGATGAATTTCTTTTCTGCCGATTATCTGATAAAAGTAAACAATCATTGGAATAAAGGCAATATAGGCAGACATTGTGCTAAAGGACTGGTTTTTGTTACTAGTAAGACGCTTGCTCGTCTGTCGAAATGCTTTAATTAACTCTTTACCAAGGGTCTCTGGTTGATCACTTTTAAACTGAACCACATTGTTATTACTAACTTTTTGAAGATGTTTTACCGGACCCATCATAACAAAGCTTTTTTGCCTAGCATATTTTTGATTTATGGCAACAATCATTTTATTTTTTATGCTTTCGTTTTGCACAAATGCGCCAAGTTCAACTGCGGAGCCAATGCTTTCACAAATGATACATACAATATCTGAATTATCTGCAAGCAAGTTTTCATATTCTAGCAAATCGGCCTTTTTATCCCTATTAAGCATTTCCATAAATAAGTCCTCCGGATAAAGGACTTGGAATTGCTCATGTTCTAAAATTGGCCTAATACTATTTCGTATATGCTCTTTACCCGCACCGCCACATAAAAAAACATAACACGATTTATTAAACGTATTACAGAAAATATCTTCGTATATCGAATTATATATTTCAATAGGTTTCAAGGCATCACGACCTTTAATTTTGCAACTTGTTTAGCTAATTATACAATATTTCCATATGTACCACAAGAGCTTTTAGATGCTTAATTATTTTGTTTATTAGTACTTAATTGCAAAAGTAAATTAGACCCCTTTTTACTTTTCAGTCTAATTTAACCCTACAAATTTTTATTATTCCAATCATTCGTTTTGCTTACATTCGAGTAATCCCTTTTGATCATTTTGGGGTCTCCATGTCAACATCGGCGGAGTTTGTAGTAAAATATATATGCTTAGCTATAATATTCCTTAGGGAGGACTATTATAGCTAAGCATTTAACTTATGATGATAGATTGGAGATAGAAAGATTTCTTAAATTGGGCTTTTCTCTATCAAGAATATCTATAGAACTTAATAGGCGTAAATCAACTATATCAAGAGAAATTACTCTTAGATCTACTCTTGATAAACCCTATCCTTCCTTATATTAATCGAAATATCTCTTAAACATTTAAGCTCAAGCATACCCAGCACAATAAAATTCTCATCTATTTTCAAAGATTTTTCTTAATATTATTCTTTCATATGCTATTATAGATATATCAATCCCTCTTGTATAAATCTTTTTTAAATATATTAATTTCTCATACTGTGAAGATAAACTTTTAAAGCCGTGATTAGTCAGCCTTTGATTAGTTACGGTTTTGTTTAATATTGGACTCTTGGATATTCTCCAGTAACCTTTCCTTGTATTAGCAAATTCCCATGCTTTATCTTTTGGAACTCCTAATTTCATTAGGTTCTTAAAACGGGTTTTAATTTTCTTCCACGTTTTCCAAACACATGCCCTAAGTCGCCTTCGTATCCATTTGTCAAGTTCTGATAGTTTACTCTTCATATCTGCTAGTTTAAAATAATTAATCCAGCCTACAATGATTTCATTTAACTTCTTTATTCTAAAATTAAAATTCATGCTGATGTTTCTATTAGTAGCATGCTTAATCTTTTCCTTAAGACGTTCATAACTTTTGTCATGAACTCTAAATTTAATACCACCTTTTCCATAGTAGAAGCTATATCCTAGGAATTTCGTTTTCGTAGGTGAGGATACTGCTGATTTTTCAGCATTCACTTTCAGTTTTAGTTTTTGTTCTAGAAATTTGGTTATGCTTTTAAGAACTCTTTCCCCTGCTCTTATGCTTTTGACATAGATATTGGAATCGTCGGCATAACGGCAGAATCTATGACCTCTTCTTTCTAGTTCTTTATCTAATTCGTCTAGTAGTATGTTACTAAGCAATGGGCTTAACGGTCCGCCTTGAGGAGTCCCCTCCTCTGACTTGACTAACATTCCCTTTAACATAATGCCTGAATTAAGATACTTTCGTATTAGTTTTAATACCCTTTTATCTTTTATCTTTCTTGCTACCGAATGCATTAGAAGGTCATGGTTAACGTTATCAAAGAACTTTTCTAAGTCCATGTCTACTACATACTTGTATCCATCATTGATGTGCTTCTGTGCCTGCTTTAGTGCCATATGTGCACTTCTACCAGGTCTAAAGCCATAACTGTTATCGGAAAATTCCCTATCGAATATTGGGTTAATTACTTGATTGATTGCTTGCTGAATTAATCTATCTACTACGGTCGGTATTCCAAGAAGTCTAATTCCACCATTGGGTTTAGGTATCTCTACTCTTTTCACTGGTTGGGGTTTATATTTACCACTAAGCAAATCAGCCTTTAAAGTTTCATAATGTTCTTGAAGGAATGGCAGAAGTTCATCGACCTTGATTCCATCAACTCCATGACTCCCTTTGTTGGCTACTACTTTCTTGTATGCTTCAAAGAAATTTCTCCTATCCACTATCTTTTCAAGTAGATTTCCAGTATTAAATTCTGACTTGGCTTTCAAATTTGACATCGCCGACAAATCACTGTACACTCCTTGTTTACCTTGAGTTTCCAACTCTACTTCCACAAGGCAGTCCAAATCTTTGGTTTTCTGTATTCTTTTCATGTTTGTTGAGACTGTCAAACTTACTCACCTTCCTAATGTTCAGCCCTTCCAAGATTATTCATGACTAACCTTGTACTATGGCTTCTGCTGACTTCTGATAGTTCAGCCATACATCACTGCATGGGTTATCATTTAGATATTTCATCTTTTTAATGATATATCTATCAGACCTCCCCAGGTAAGTACATAAACTTTCACTCCATATATCTGCTACATTTACTTCCCCTATTTAGGATAGTTTTGGACTTTGATTTGTTTGGCAACCTCATCCACAAGGTTAAGCCTCGAATGTAGTTCGTGTACCTCAGACCGGAGTTTTGCCACCGACTTCCTTCAGATTCCACCTCACGATGGACACCCTTGTCTTAGGCTAACGGTTGGCACTATCAACCTCCGTATCGGACTTTCACCGACTAGTTTATGCCCATGCTGGGCGCACCAAAGAAACACCTCCCATAATTAATATGTTAGGTGTATTGTCTCATGATACCAGGGCCTAGTCTATGTGGGCTGTATTTGACGCTTACCTTACTTTAAACATAAAATAAAAGGTTATACTTAAAAGTAAAAAATCCTTTTAAGCATAACCTTCATTAAAATACAATAGTATACCTTTACTATCAGTTCACTCTTTCATTTTATTTAAATAAAATAAGCTACCTCCCCAATACATTCTCTACTATTTTCCCATTGATCTACCAACCTTATCCTTCAGCTTCCCTATAAAATATGCATACTCCTCAACCCTAAATATTTTAATCGATACTATATATATAATTATCCCAACAACAGTTGATAACAACAATCCTAATAATCTTAGAACAAAAGACGTTCCCAGATATACAGCAATTGCTTTATAGAACAAATAAACACCAATGCCCATTATTGCTGATGAAGCAACAACTTTAACAAATGCAATACTAATCTTTCTATAACTAACTTTATA
>ENA-UOOK01002232-UOOK01002232.1-fermentation-metagenome-genome-assembly--contig:-NODE-2232-length-24215-cov-5.659603_pt1 | contig 24215 bp, 24 predicted proteins | sample MGYA00245777_ERZ724023 | MGnify/ENA primary metagenome ERZ724023 (study PRJEB28704, sample SAMN03018312) | fermentation metagenome | biome: anthropogenic terrestrial biome; feature: soil; material...
CCGGTTACTTGAATTTACTGACAGACGGCAGCTATAAAGCTACGGATATAGATGATGATTTTAATTTGAAACTGGAAAACGAAAATGAGACAATTATGCCCCTCAGTCTTTTGTCATCCGGAACATATGATTGTGTGGCATTAGCCTTAAGACTTGCAATAGCAGAATACATATTGGGTGACAACAAGGGATTTTTGATACTTGATGACTGCTTAGTAGACTTGGACCCAAACAGAAAAGAAACAGCAGTAAAACTCGTTAGCCAGTTTGCCAAAAAACATCAAGTCATATTTACCACCTGCAGCCCGGATACTGCAAATTTATTAGGCGGATATTTAATAGAGATATAGATTATTGATTCCCATGTCATCCAGAGTGAAACGAAGGATATATCCGAATGAAAAGAGAATTTGATATTAGATTTAGGGAAAAATAGTTATATCCATTTTAGAGTATTACTAAAGAAAGGGAGATGTTAAATTGTCATTAGAATTAGCAATAATTGCACCCTATCCTGAATTGGCAGAAATGGCAAAACAGGTATGTGATGAACTTGAAATAAAAGCCGAAATAGCTGTCGGAGATTTGGACGAAGGAGTAAAATTAGCAAAAAAATTTGTTAAAGGCGGCACTGAAATAATTATAAGCAGGGGCGGTACCGCTACGGCTATAATGGAAAAAGTGGGTGAACACGTTATAGAAATTATGGTAAGTCCCTATGACATAATAAGAGCCGTTGCAAGTGCAAAAAAGATTGGTAATTATATTGGAATAGTAGGATTTAAAAATGTCATATACGGGAGTGAAAGTCTGGGTGAAATTTTAGACGTCAAAATCAAAGGACTTGAAATAAAAGACGAATCCGAAGTGTTGGACGTTATCGAAAAGGCTAAAAATGATAATATCCAAGTAATAGTTGGTGATGCAGTTTCCGTTCGCTATAGTAAAAAACAGGGATTGAAATCAATACTTGTATACTCCGGCAAAGAATCCGTAAGTATGGCATTAAGAGAGGCAAAAGAACTGGCATCAGTTCGTCGAAAAGAAAGGACAAGGGCTGAACAGTTTAAAGCAATATTAGACTTTACATATGAAGGGATTATTGCAACTGACTCAGAGGGTATTGTCTCCTTAGTTAATCCTGCCGCAGAAAAAATCTTGGGCAAGGTTAAAACTTCAATGATTGGACAAACAGCTGACCACATATTGCCTAGCATTGCCTTAGGAAGAGTACAAGAAAAAGGTAAACCGCTGTTGGGCGAACCTCATAGAGTAGGCAACAGGATGATAGTACACAATTTAATCCCTTTAAATATAAACAACAAAGTTGAAGGAACAGTAATAACATTTCAAGAAGCAAGTCACGTTCAAGCCATTGAAACAAGAGTGAGAAGGGAGCTTTATTTAAAAGGACATGTTGCTCAATATACTTTTGAAGATATCTTAACGGATAGCTTTATTATGAAAAAAGTAATTAAGCAAGCAAAGCAATTTGCCAAGGCTGATACAACGGCAGTGATTACAGGGGAGACCGGTACAGGAAAAGAAATGTTTGCGCAAAGTATACATAATGACAGTAATCGTAAAAATGGGTTGTTTGTTGCTGTTAATTGTGCTTCTGTTCCGGAGAATCTTTTGGAAAGTGAGTTGTTTGGGTATGAAGAGGGTGCTTTCACCGGGGCAAGACGTGGTGGTAAAAAAGGGTTATTTGAGTTGGCTCATGAAGGTACGTTATTTCTTGATGAAATCGGTGAACTTTCAATTAAATTGCAGGCACGTTTATTACGTGTTCTTCAGGAGAAAGCCATCATAAGGGTTGGAGGTGATACAGTGGTTCCGGTAAATGTTCGCATTATTGCCGCAACTCATCGCAATTTAGAGGAAGCTGTATCCAAAGGGCTGTTTCGACAGGATCTGTATTATAGATTGAATGTACTTAGGTTATCACTGCCTACTTTGCGCGAAAGGTTGGATGATATACCACTTTTAATAGATGAATTGCTAAAGAAAATATGTAAAAGAACCTGTAAACCTCGACCAATTTTTGGCAATAAGGTATTAAGCAGATTTGGCTCGTACGATTGGCCCGGCAATGTAAGGGAGCTTGAAAACATTCTAGAGAGGCTCGTAGCATTAAAAGATGGTACAGAAGTTCAACTAGAAGATATCGATGAAATAAAAAAACTGGAAAAGCAAGAGTTATTGAGTAAAGAAGTTTACAAAGACAAAAAAGTAGAATTAAAGGGTACGTTAGAGGATATGGAAAGGGAAATAATCTCCATTACCTTAAACCTTGCAAATCAAGACAAAGAGATGGCTTGTAATTTACTTGGTATAAGTCAGACCACATTATGGCGAAGGCTTAAAAAATGGAATATATCAGATTGAAATTTATTTCATTATGAAAATTGGGTATTATGGAGTGCTATTAGCTGTAATACATATCCTATTATTGGATTGTTAATTTCATTTTGAAAAATTATTATTAAAAAGTTATGTATTTGTTTTATTATAAAGAATAAAAAAAAGAATAAATTTATTTTAGAACCAGCAATTGCTTACTTTTATGGCAGTTGCTTTTTTATATTTAAAACATGGCATAGATTTTGCTGGTTAATAAGCAATGAAAGATATAATAAGCTTTAAATATATTAAATATGAAATGTATTACAAATTATAACACATTATATAGAAATGAAATTTAAAATATATACTGGAAGGAGTAAATAAATGCGTTCTATAGCGATAATAGCAGATGATCTCACAGGCGCAAGTGATACAGGTATACAGTTTCGAAAACATGGATTAACAACAAAGGTAGTAGTTGATGCAGACAAATTAGAACTATTCTTAGAGAATAACGATGTCCTAGCAATTAACTCCAACACAAGACCATTGAAAAATAAAAATGCTTACAAAAAAGTATACGAAATATCATGTACATTAAAAAAAGCAGGGTTTAAAAGCGTATATAAAAAAATTGATTCTACTTTTAGGGGTAACCTTGGTTCAGAATTAGAGGCAGTTATGGATGCATTTGATGCAGGACTTACCATTTTGGTTCCATCCTATCCGGATAATGGTCGTTGCATGGTAAATGGCAATTTAAAAATATCATTACCTTGTGATGAAGAGATAAAAGATAATGAGGAAATAGATGTGCGACATGACTTATGTTATGTGCCTTCTATATTGCAAAATGAAATGACAAGGAAAGTTGCTCTAATAAACTTAAAAACAGTTAATAAAGGGAGTGAATCCATTTATTATGATATAGAAAAATTTAAAAAGGAAGGTTTTCAAGTAATAGTCATTGATGCTGTTACAAATGAAGATCTAAATAAAATTGCTATTGCGTGTAAAAACCTCCCTCAAAACACCGTTTTTTCCGGAACAGCGGGATTTGCTGCATATTTGCCTAAAGTGATTGATCTTTGTTTAGACAACCAGACACACCAATTAAAGAAAGACAAGGTTTTGTTAATTGTAGCAGGCACATATAACCATATTACGAGAATGCAAATAGATAAGGTGTTAAGTAATACAAACTCTGCTTTAATAAAAATTGATACAAATAAAATAATAAACGGCAAACTATTCGAAGAAGTTCAAAAAACTATTAAAGATGCTATGGAACTTTATAATACCCAAAAAGAAATATCCGGCTCTCTGATAATAGCTGTTGATACACTCTTTGAATCACCTGACAAAATGTATTTATTAACAAACAAATTTAGTAGAGACGTGGCTAAAGCCATCGGGGATATTGTAAAAGGGTTAGTTGATAAGGACATCGTCGAAAGCTTGCTGATTACGGGAGGTGATACCGCACTTCATGTACTCTCTGCTTTAAATGCAGAAGGTATTGATTTACAGGAGGAGGTACTTGCCGGCATACCGCTGGGATTACTATCCGGAGGCAAAGCACACAATGTTAGAATCGTGACTAAAGCAGGTGGTTTTGGATCCCCAACAGCAATATTGGAAGTTATGAAACACTTGGAAACAATAAGAAACACATAAAGAGTTAAGTATTATGTAATACAGCAGGTTTTTCCAATTGGGATTTTAAATAAGGATGTTATAATAACTTTACGGAGGTGAAATAATGTTGGAACAATATAAACTGATTATGCCAAAAACAATATACGGGGGGTTCAATGCAATAAGCAATGTCCGTGAAATTGTTAAGGATGTCAAGAAAGTTGCAATATTTACATACGAGAATGTTTACGAAACGGGTTTAATAAATACAATTATAGATATTTTAGACGAAAAAGGCATTCCATTTAAAGTGTTTAAAGATTTACCGGTTGAACCGACCTATATACAAGCACAAGATGTTGTTGATAGGTTTAATTTATCCGAAGCTGATTTTATTATAGCAGTCGGTGGTGGAAGTGTAATAGATGTGGCAAAACTGGTATCTGTTTTAAATACTGATAAATATACGGTTAAAGACTTGTTGGAATCACCAAGCTTGGCGAAAAAAACAATTCGGACATTGATGATTCCTACAACTGCGGGAACCGGAGCAGAGGCAACGCCAAATGCAATAGTTACAGTACCTGAAAAGTCGCTAAAGGTTGGCATTGTAAGCAATGAGATGATTGCTGACTATGTTATCCTTGATGCTGAAATGATTAGAAATCTGCCGAGCTCTATTGCTGCTTCTACCGGTATTGATGCTTTGGCACATGCCATAGAGTGCTATACCTCAAAAAAAGCGAATCCTTTTAGTGATTTATACTCTTTAGGTGCGTTTGAACTTATAATAAACAATATTGAATCAGCTTGTGATGGCAATATGGAGGCTAAATTGAATATGTTACTGGCCAGTTTTTATGCAGGAATTGCAATTACCGCTTCCGGCACCACCGGTGTACATGCACTTAGTTATCCATTAGGAGGTAAATACCATATTCCGCATGGAATTTCCAATGCGATTATGCTGATGCCGGTTATGCGCTTTAACGAACCTTCTATTCGTTCTTTACTTGTCGGTGCATATAATCGTGTATGGCCTTATGGAAATATTGAAAAAGATGAGGAAAAATCTACTTGGGTCTTGGACTATATCGAAAAAATTATACGAAATTTAGGTATTCCACAGAACCTAACTTCATTTGGTATAAATAGAGATGAAGTTGATGAACTAGTTAAAAATGGAATGGAAGTAAAAAGATTATTGGTCAACAATATGCGTGAAATTACAGCTGCAGATGCACGTGCCATGTATTTACAGGTATTGTAAGGAGAAATGAAATGGTCAAGATGAAGATTTATGGAATTATTACGCCAATAGTTACCCCCATGAAGCCAGATGAAAGCATCAATGAGGAGGAACTTCGGAGACAGGTTGAAAGACTTATAGTTAGCGGTATTCACGGACTTTTTCCACTTGGAACAAATGGAGAAGGATTCTGTCTCAGGGAAATGGAAAAGGAACGCATAATAGAAGTAGTTGTTGAACAAGTGAAAGGCAGGGTCCCGGTGTTTGCGGGCACAGGCTGTATTTCTACTCAGGACACGATTCGTTTAAGTAAAATGGCATTAAAAAAAGGTGTCGATGCTCTATCGGTTATTACACCGTATTTTGCAAAAGCTTCTCAAGAGGAACTTTATAAACATTATATGGATGTAGCTTTTGCGGTTCCTGATATGCCAATCATATTATATAACATACCAATGCGTACAGGAAATTCGTTATTGCCAGAAACAGTTGTGCGTTTAGCAGAAAATGCACCAAATATAGTGGGAGTGAAAGACTCTTCAGGGGACTTTAACAATTTGCTTGCTTATTACACTCAAACACGAAACCTTTTAGGTAAGGAATTTTATGTACTTTCAGGGAGTGATTCGCTAATTCTTTCCACCCTTATAGCAGGTGGAGCAGGTGGTGTTGCAGGATGTTCAAATGTATATCCCAGAGTTCTATCTTCTATATATGAACTGTTCAAACAGGGAAAGCTCGATGAATCTAGGGCTGCACAGGAGTCTATCGCGTCTTTCAGGGAATGTTTTAAATATGGCAACCCAAATACAATAGTAAAGATAGCGGTCAGACTGCTCGGACATGATGTAGGTGAATGTAGAAAACCATTTGTAGATGTTTCGGCGGAAGGCATGAATAAAATCAAACAGGTATTAGCAGAAAATAAAAAAAGAGGTATGGACTAAATGAAGTACAAAAAACCAATTATAGGTATTACAATGGGAGACCCTTCCGGAAATGGCCCTGAATTATGCGTGAAAGCTCTTGTAAGGTCTGAAATTAAACAACAATGTTATTCGGTAATAATAGGAGATGCCAGGGTTATTGAACGCGCAGCTGTAATTGTGGGTCATCCGGAGGTGCAAATTAATCCAATTTCAAGTATTTCGAAAGCAAATTTTGCACCTAATATAATTAATGTATTTCATTTGGATTTAGTTGATTTTAGGGAGTTTGAATTTGGTAAAGTATCGGCTATGTGTGGCAACGCAGCTTTTCAAAGTGTAAAAAAAGTAATTGAGCTTGCTTTAAAAAAAGAAATTGATGCGACTGTTACTAATGCTTTAAACAAAGAAGCTTTAAACATGGCGGGATTCAATTATAACGGTCATACTGAGATTTATGCCGAATATACCGGAACAAAAAAATACACTATGATGTTGGCTCATCATAATCTTCGCGTAGTACATGTTTCTACCCACGTTTCACTTAGAAAAGCATGTGACATGGTCTGCAAGGAAAGAGTAACTGATGTTATTCGAATTGCTAATCAGGGCTGTATGGATATTGGAATAATGAAACCGCGAATAGGTGTGGCTGGCCTTAATCCACACGCAGGTGAAAATGGATTGTTTGGTACCGAAGAAATAGAAGAAATTATTCCTGCAATAAATGCCGCACAGCTTGAAGGCATAAATGTAGAAGGTCCGGTGCCGCCAGATACTATTTTTTCAAAAGCACGCGGTGGTTGGTATGATGTTGTTGTTTGTATGTATCATGATCAAGGACACATCCCTCTTAAGGTAATTGGCTTTAACTACAATAGTGAAAAAAGCAAATGGGATGCTGTCGAAGGCGTAAATATTACACTTGGTCTTCCCATTATTCGCACATCAGTTGATCATGGTACTGGTTTTGGGCATGCAGGCCAGGGAATAGCAAATGAGGCGAGTCTGGTTAATGCAATAGATTATGCAGTCAAAATGGACGAAAATAAAAAAAGTAGGAGGATTTAAAATGAGAAAGGTAATAGCTAGTTTACTTGTAATTTTAATGGTATTTGGACTTTTGGGATGTGAGAGCAACAATAGCGCTCCTGATACAAAAGAGCCTGTGCAAGAAGCACCCAATATCGAGACTGACGATGAAAAAGCAGGAGAAATTAAGGATCCAGTTGACCTAATGTTTATATCAATGGCATCTACAACTGCAATTTATACTTACTCAACGACAATTGCAAATATGTTGTTAGATGTATTACCGCCAGGGTCTACAATTGATGTTCCAGAGACATCACCGGGAGGATTGACAGCTCAGTACAGTGTAATTAATGGTGATACGGATCTTGTAGTAATGAATGGTATATCTGTGAAGTGGTCCATGGAAAATGAAAATGGCGTTATGGATATGGGCAAAGTAACAGGAGGCGTTTCAAGTCTTGTTAATGGTTTTGATATGCCGCATATCACAATTTTATTTACAAAGGACTTTATTGATAAAACAAACTGTGTATCAATGGAAGAGCTAGTTAAGAATAAAGTTCCTGCAAACTTTTATATTAAACAAAAAGGTAACCTTGGAGAAGGTGCATTTACACAAACGCTGGAGGCATTAAATACTACGGAAGAGGATCTTATCTCGTGGGGTTGTACTGTTACTAGAGATACGGCGGCAAATATAGGCACTGCATTCCAAGATGGACTGGCAGACATAACAATTGACCATTTACCAAATGGCCAAGCTGCAACGGTTCAATTGACGACAAATACAGAATGTAAAGTTGTAGGTATGGCGGAAGAGACTGCTAACGCTTTGGCAGATAAAGGATGGACTAAAGGTATATGGAAAGCGGGGTCTTCAAAATTTATCGGTCATGACGAAGATGTACTTACAGTCGGTGCTCCAAATTGTCTTATAGCCAGGTCTGACCTTGATGATGATATCGCATATTTGATTACTAAAACAGTTTGTGAAAATAAGGATAAACTAGTTGCTGCATCTGCTGCTTTAGAGGAATTTCAACCTGAAAAGGGCGGAGAAATTTTAACTGAAATTCTTCATCCGGGTGCACTAAGATATTATAAAGAAAAGGGATACATTAAATAAGCATTCTTGTTTGAAGAAGTTCAATTGGTGTGTTCTCAGTTGAATGCACCAATTGAATGAATATCGTAACAATAGTAAAATTTTTAATTGTTTTGTTAGTTTAGTTACGATTAGTGCAAATAGACAAAAAGGAGATTATTATGGGTACGTTGAATACCATAAAAAGGACAGATATAAGAAAATATGCTATTATATTTTTAAGCGTATGTTTCGTTGCATTTCAACTCTATATTGTTGTTAGAAGGACGGTTCCATACATCATCGGGGTACCGATTCATTTATGTTTTGCATTAGCACTAGTATATTTATATAACCCAATAGATAAAAACAATCCTAAACTTAAAAGATTGAAGTTCATCGATTATCTTGCTTTTATAGCCATCATATTCATATTAATTTATTTTATATCTCAAGGCACAAGACTTAGCACCAGAATACCTTATCTTTCGGATGTAACACTTGTGGATATGATTATTTCCTTTATGGTAATATTGGTTCTTTTGGAAGCTACACGCAGGACATTAGGAATGGGCTTTCTCTTTTTTATTCTTCTATGTATTGCTTATTTATGGCTGGGAAAATATATGCCAAGATCAAGCGGGTTGATGCATTCCGGAACAACCTTAAAGAAATTTGTTGAGATGATGACTATGACAACAAGTGGTATTTTTGGAACCCCATTAACCACATCACAATCTTATCTATTTTATTTTATGATTTTTGGGGCTTTATTTGCCGCTTGCGGCGGTGGGCAGCTGTTGATTGAAATCGGATTAAGATTTGGTAAGGGAACGGGAGGTCCTGCAAAAGCTGCAGTAATTTCTTCCGGTTTAATGGGAATCATTTCTGGTGCCGCTGTTGCGAATGTCGCAACAACAGGTTGTATGACCATTCCTATGATGAAGAAGACAGGATATACGCCGGAACAGGCTGGAGCAATTGAGGCAGTTGCCTCTACGGGTGGTCAGATTATGCCGCCGGTAATGGGGATAGGTGCATTTGTAATGGCTGAAATGCTTGGTATTGAATATAAACGCATTTGTGGTGCTGCTGCAATTCCTGCAATAGGATATTACTTAGCAATATTCTTAGTTGTGGATTTTATTTCACGTCAGACAAAGCAAGGGGTTATGTCTGAAGGATTTAACATTCCGCCAATTTTACCTCGTTTGTATTTGTTATTTCCTGCAGTTGTGTTGGTTTATATGATCATCGATGGGTATTCATTGATGAGATCTGCCGTTATTTCATCACTGGTGATTATAATCATTAATTTATTTGGCAAAACAAAAGTATCATGGTCAAGGGTATTTGAGGCTACTATTCGTGGATGTAAGCAAGCTGCCGGAATAGCTATTCCAACGGCTACAGCGGGAATAATCATTGCGAGCGTAATAAATTCAGGGCTTGCTAATAAGATTGCAAATTTAATGATAAGATTTGGTGGTGAAAGCTTATTATTTGCTTTATTTATTGCAATGATAGGCTGTATTCTCTTTGGTATGGCACTGCCTACCGTGGCAGCATATTTACTTGCTTCAATACTTTTTGCTCCATCCCTGATAGAATTAGGTGTTAGTAGGCTAGCAGCCAATATGTTTGTGTTTTATTTTGGTATTTTTGCTCAAGTAACTCCTCCTGTATGCCTTGCTTCTTTCACTGCGGCAAGTATGGCAGGCGGAAATCCATGGAAAACCGGGTGGTTAGCACTGCGTTGGTCTATAGTTGCTTTTTTAACTGCATATAGCTTTGTATACAATCCAGCATTACTACTAGAGGGAACAATACCTGAAATCATACAAGCTTCTGTATATTTATTTTTAGGTATATTTTTCCTTGCTGCTGGACTTGAACATTTTGTAGGCACTCCTATTAAAAGTAAAGTTTTACGAGTATTATTAGTTGTAGGGGGTGTAGCCATTATTATTCCGGAAATTATATCAAGTGTATTGGGTTATGTTGTTGGAATGGGCATCGTTATAGCAGTTAATTTATCATCAAAAGAAGAACAAAACCTGCCGGAGGATGCTAGAAAGTATAGGAAAAACTCAAAGATTTTATTGTTTATAGCGGCAGTCAGCGGTAGTCTTATTGTATTTCCTGAATTCAAAACAACTGTTTTTGGGCTTTTAACGGGGCTGATTATTTTTATAATTGCAATTGTAAGAAAAAAACCGGATAGTCTAATAATAAAGCCTGTAAAATATGTGGCTGGCGATGTGGTTATACAGGATTTAGATTATGAAGAAGGCGATATTACATTAAAACCTTAGAAAAAAGAATAGAGAATAGATTTGACTGGCATTTAGGAGGTACTTATGAAAATTGGTGTATGCACAAACTTTCTAAGCAAAGACACATATGCGTTACATGTAGGAATTTTTGGGAAATTGGCAAGTGTGTTTGATTTTGTTGAGCTACCTGCAATGACAATTGGGCAAATCCCTGAGGAAACATTTGAACAATTAATAAATGAATTAACTATTAATGAGTTAAATTGTGATTATGTTACAAATCTTTTTCCTAGAGAGTTTAGTTTAATAGGTGACTATAGTAATACCAAAGAAATTGAAAACTATTTAAATAATCTAATACCAAGACTTGAGCAAATTGGTTGTAAAGGGCTTGTTTTTGGGAGTGGGTATGCCCGAAGGCTACCTGACGGATTAAATATTTCTTTTGGTGATCATTGCATGGTAAAATTAATTGTAGATATATTGTTGCCTAAACTTGAAAAAACCGGAATGAAAATTCTTATTGAACCTTTACATCCCAGCTTATGCAACTACCTAAATACAATACACCATGCAGTTAAGATTTGTAAAATGTGCGACAGTCCTGATGTTGGAATTGTCGCTGATTCTTATAATTTAATGGATAATAACGAAACTACTGAACAAATTGTAAAATATGCACATCATATTTGGCATGTACACCTTTCGGAAGCCAAACGCAAATGTCCTGGAAATAATCCGTCTAAGGATTTTATAAAATTCATTGGAGCTTTACGAAAGGCAAAATATACTGGAAGTATTAGTATGGAATGCCAAATGTCTGATTATAGAGAATATAAAAAAAATAAAGAAGTGTGTGAAGGGTTATTCAAAGACCTATAGCCTCCTAAGCACACTTGGAAAGGAAAGTGAATATGAGAAAAAAATATGCAATAGCTGGTGCGAGTTCACGCGCATTAAACATGTTTATTCAACCAATGGTAGCAAATCCGGAACTTGGTGAAATTGTTGCTTTATTTTCAAGGCATCCGGAGTCAGCCATGAAAATTGTAGAGCGCTCCGGTGGGGTCGCCTTTCCGGTTTATAGCAATTTTGAAGCCATGATTAAAGAAACAAATCCAGATGTAGTAATTGTCACCACTATTGATAGTTTGCATGATAAATATATTATAAAGGCAATGGAATTAGGATGCGATGTAATAACAGAAAAGCCTTTAACAATTAATGCAGAAAAAACCAATGCAATAATTGAAGCTAAAAACCGCACAAGGAAAAATCTTGTAATTACATTTAATTTTCGCTTTATACCTTATAATCAAAAAATAAAAGAGCTTATAACTATGGGTGAAATTGGAGAACCGCTTTTTGTCAATCTTGAATATTTTAATGATTATACTCATGGTTCCAGTTATTTCAGAAGATGGCATGGTCAACTGGATCAATCTGGAAGCTTATTGATTACTAAGGGAACCCATTATTATGATCTTGTTAGTTGGTGGTTGGAACAACGACCCGTATCAGTGTCTGCAATGGGTTCAATGCAGGTATTTGGTCCAAATCGCGCAAAGCGCGGTGAGCGTTGCCTGACTTGTAAATATAAGGATAGCTGCGAATTTTATTGGGATATAACTAAAGATGAATTTTCAAGTGATTTGTATCATAAAACTGAAGTTGATACAGGATATATACGAGATAAATGCGTATTTCACGAATCAATTGATGTCTGGGATACAATGTCATTAAATGTGAGATATAATAAAGGTGCGCAAATGGCAATGACGCTATGTGTATATTCCCCATACGAAGGATGGAAAATTTCTATTACAGGCACAAAAGGTAGACTGGAAGCGGAAGAATTCAGAACGGGTACACACTCAAAGGATCCTAATCAATATATTCGAGTATATCACAATGACAAGACAATGGATGAATATAGCATACGCAAAGGAGAAATCAAACTTACAAATGATTCAGGTATCGCAAATTATACTCTTTTGGGGCACAACGGCGGTGATGTCGTACTAAGACGAATGCTGTTTATAGGGGATACACCGGATACATTAAACCAAATGGCAGGAATACAAGATGCTGTAGATTCAGTTCTTGTTGGTGCTGGTGCAGTTCAGTCTATCCAAGAAGGAAAGAAAATTAATATTAAAGATTTATTGCAACATGAAATAAACGATTAGCTGGCAAGAGATCCTATTCCAAATGATTTTGTTCCCGCTTATGAAGCCTATTAAATATTATATAATATTTTATTATTTAAGACATGTAAAATTTAACCATCATAACTGCCATCAAAATGGATAGTTGTGATGGTTTTTTCTCTTGATATTTAACGATTTTTATTATGAATTTGGTATTTACAAATTCCATAGCGCATAGTACAATAAGGATAAAGTAAATGTAGTATAAAGGTATTAAAATACTATATGGAGGTGATTACATGATTTATATAAAACCATCTGCTGCAATAAGAAATAACTATAATGAAATTTCACAACTATGTAAAGAAACTGAACAGCCAGTGTATCTAACAAAAAATGGAGAAGGCGATTTAGTTGTTATGGATATTAAAGCATTCTCTAAGCGCGAAAGCATGTTAAAACTGAGAGAAATCCTTATTGAAGCTGAAGAAAGCAGAGTTCGTGGAGATAAATGTTATACTATTGAAGAAGTTTCTGACCTGATGGAAAAAGCTATTAAAGAGGTCGGAAATGAATGATAAACTATACAAAGTAATAATAACTTCTGAGGCGGCTGATATGCTTATATCGCATTCTCGTTTTATTGCTAATGTCAGTGAAAAAGCTGCTATACAATTTGTTAAAGAATTTAATAATAAAACAAAATCTCTAGAAATATTTCCTGAACGAAACCCATTAGTGTTTGATTCTATGATACCGGAAGGGAAATATCGTAAACTTGTTATTTCTAAGAGATACTTACTTATTTATCAAATAAAAGGCGAGTATGTATATGTTGATGCACTATTAGACTGCAGACAGGATTATAAATGGCTATTATAAAAGAATTCTTAGATATTAATGACCTTACAGATTAATTATTATATTATTTTTTCTTAAGAAATCATTTCCTGCGATAACGTAGTTTTGTATAATAAAAAAGTATATTTTGGAGGGGAAAATGAGTATTTTTGAATTAACAAGGGATTACGCAAAACAATTAGACAAGGATGATAAACTGGCAAAATTTAAGGAACGCTTTTATATAAATGAGGGCGAAATTTACATGGATGGCAACTCTTGTGGTTTATGCAGCATAGATGCCGAGGAAACATTGATAGAAGCTCTTAAGGCGTGGAAAGAATTAGGGATAGGCATTTGGACTAAAGGGGGATATTTTTTATATCAGGATAAATTGGGGGAAATGATGGCACCGCTTATAAATGCTGACTCGGAAGAAGTTACATGCGGTAATAGTACTACCGTAAATATTCACCAGTGCATACTTACTTTCTATCACCCCACACCCGAGAGAAATAAAATTATTATGGATGATATTAATTTTCCAAGCGATAAATATGCTGTATACAGTGATATAAGAGCTAAAGGATATGATCCTGATGAATGCTTGAAGGTAGTAAAAAGCAGGGATGGAGAAAATATTTACGAAGACGATATAATAGAAGCGATGACCGATGATGTTTGTTTAATATTGCTGCCGGCAGTTCTTTACAGGTCTGCTCAGTTAATAGATATGGAAAGAATATCAAAGGAAGCACATAAAAAAGGAATATATGTAGGATTTGATTTATGCCACTCAATTGGAGTTGTACCTCATAATTTTAAACAAATTGATCCTGACTTTGCCATATGGTGCAATTATAAATACCTTAATGGAGGACCCGGTGCAATTGCAGGACTTTATATTAATAAAAAGCATTTTGAAATGAAACCAGGTCTTGCAGGATGGCAAGGTAACAAAAAAGAAACTCAGTTTAATTTATCCCAGGAGTTTGAACATGCTACATATGCAGGCGGGTGGCAGATTGGTACTCAACCTATTTTATCTATGGCACCAATTGAAGGAGCATTAAAAATAACTAATGAAGCCGGTATTGAAAATATAAGAGAAAAGTCATTGAAAATCACAGAATATTTGATGTTTTTAATAGACAAAAAGCTTGTAAAATATGGTTTTGGCATAGGAAATCCAAGGGAAAACTCCTCAAGAGGCGGTCATGTTGCATTAACACATGCCGATGCATTAAGAATTAATGAGGCATTTAAAGCAAATAATATAATCCCCGACTTCAGATACCCGAATGTTATAAGATTAGCACCTGCTCCGCTATATGTTTCTTATGAAGATGTATATGAAATGGTGGAAAGAATTATAAAAATCATGGAAAACAAGGAATATGAGAACCTTGTCAATCATGAGGGATTAAATAGTTTGGTCAAATGATCATTAATAAAAAACAATGGCTATTGACTCTCCTGTTAGGGGATGGATTAAAATTAAATTACAAGGAAGGAGTGAGTTTTTTGTATCGTATCGGTGAGTTTTCAAAAATGAGCAAAACAACAATTAAAACTTTGCGTTATTATGATGAAATCGGTCTGCTTAAACCCGAAGAAACAGACAAGTTTACAGGTTACAGACTTTATACAACTGACCAGCTTTTTAAACTTCACAAAATTCAATCTTATCGCCAAATAGGACTGTCTATTGAAGAAGTTAAAATGCTGCAAGACGGTAAAAATACAGAGGAGATTCTCAATAACCGCAAAGAAGAAATTATCTCTGAGATAAACAATGCAAAAGACCGGCTCTCCCGAATTGAATTTATTTTAAAAAAACAGGAGGAAATTTTTATGAGTTATTCAGCCATTATTAAGGAAGTGCCTGAATGTTTGGTTTATTGTGTGGAGTTTACTGCCCCCGATTATGATTCTTTTTTTGAAACAATTCCTGCTATTGGCGCAAGGCTTGAAGAAAAATATCCCGATTTAAAATGTGCGGTACCGGAATATTGTATTATACGTTATCTTGATGGTGAATACAAAGACAAAGATATAAGGGTTGAGCTGTGCGAAGCTGTAGATGAGAAAAAACCTGATTTTGATGATGTGGTGTTTAAGCATCTTGATGCTGTACAGGTGGTTTCTGTAATGCATAAGGGACCTTATACACGGCTTAGAGAAGCATATGCTTTTGCAATGAAATGGGTTGAAGAAAACGGGTACGTAGTTACAGAAGCACCACGTGAAAGCTATATTGACGGCATTTGGAATAAAGAAAGTGAAGAAGAGTGGCTTACTGAAATTCAAATACCGGTTGAAACAAAATAAGCAAGTTTTAACGTTTGGCAAAAAATCTCCCTGAATTGTCCAAAATAAAATTTAGGGAGATCACCTGATGAAGAAAGCCATTAAGAGGGAGAAATGAATAACAATTTGATTAAATTAAAAGAGGTCTTAGATAATAATGACTTTGCAGATATTGATAATTTAAAAAATATCTGTGCTAATTATGACAAAACACATTTAAAAATAGAAATTGATTACAAGCTGAGCAAGGGTGATAAAAACAGCAAAAATATGAATTTTATAAATGAATTTATGTTTTATGATGATAATAAACTTGTTGGATATGCCGGAATTTGTGATTTCGGCGGAGATAAGTTAGAAGTAAACGGCATGGTACATCCGGATTACAGAAGGAAAGGAATTTTTACAAGGCTGTTTTCTTTGGCTAAAGATGAATTCTATAAGAGGGATGAAAAGGTAATGCTTTTATTAAGTGACAATAATTCTATTGCCGGCATTGATTTTATAAAAAACATTACCAATGATTATGATCATTCTGAATATGACATGTATTTAGATATGAATGTATTACATAATCCAAGTTTTGATAATTTAATTTTCAGGAAAGCTGTTCATAAGGATGTAAATACAATTGCAAAAGAAAATTTCGAATTTTTCCATGCAAATGATATTGAAGAAATTTCTTCCGGCGCAACTTATATAATTGAAAATTGCAATGAGATAATAGGAAAAGTCAGATTAGAAATTATTGATGACATTGGCGGAATATATGGTTTGGAAATTCTTCCTGATTATAGAAGTAAAGGCTACGGGAGAGAATTATTGATTATGTCAATTAATAAGTTAAAGGAAAGTAAAGTTAAAGCCATTAATCTACAGGTAGAGACTGAAAATAAAAACGCTTTAAACCTTTATAAATCCTGTGGTTTCAAAGAAAATTGCATTATGGATTATTACAGGCTAATAAAAGGTATATCTTAAAAATATTATTTAGCGTTAAAAGTTAATAAAATCCCCTTAAATTAATATACATGAGACAAATAGTTATTATACATATGAAGGACAGCAGCAATCTCCCTGAATTGTCCATAGTCCAATCCAGGGAGATTTGACTTATTTTTTCATTCCTGTGTAAATCCAAACAGCATCTCTTAAAAATTTTGCAGTACCTGACTGTACCTTATCATAGTAATTTCTGAATCTTTCATCATCTACGTACATTTGAGTTAAATTTGCATGGGCCTCCTTGTCATAGCTGCCCCAGCAGAATGATATCCATTTAGCATGCAGTTCTGCTGCTTTTTGACCAAGCTCACCTGCAGGATTTTTAGTAGCATATGCTTCCTTTAATGTTTCAAGCACTGAATTAGTCAAATCTTGAAATTCATTATATTGTTCTTCAGTCATATTTTTAAATTGAGCATTTGATTTTTTAACTGCTTCTTCTCCGTATTTTTCTCTTATCTCTTTACCATACCGTTTTTCATTATCACTAATAAGTTTTTCCTTAAAACCTTCAAATTTTTCATTATCACTCATATCCATTTTCCCTTCCTTCGTGAGTATTGTTTTTTTTACATTTGAAATTAAAATATCTAATTGCTGTCTTCTTTCAAGGAGTTTTTCATAATGCTCTTTTAGTGCATTTGTTTCATTAAAATCAGGGGATAACAATATTTCCTTTATTTCATTTAATCCCACATCCAATTCTCTATAAAACAAAATTTGCTGCAACCTGTCAACTTCATTTTTCCCATATATGCGATATCCTGAAGAATTTATTCTTGCCGGCTTAAGAATTCCAACTTCATCATAATACCTTAATGTTCTGGTGCTCACATCTGCTAAAGCTGCAAGTTTTTTGATTGTATATTCCATTTCCTCACTCCTTAAGATAAGTGTATACCTTTACGTTACGTCAATGTCAATAGGTTTTAAAAATAATTTTGAAAAAAGTATTGACAACAAACAAATTAAATGTTACTTTAATAACGAACGGTGTTCAAAACAAAAACGATGTTCAAAAAGGAGAAATATGGTTACCAGAAGAGAAAAAGAAATTGAAACAATGAAGGAGTTAATCATAACGACTGCCAAAGAAATTATTGCAAAAGAAGGTCTTGACAATTTGTCCATAAGAAAGATTGCAAATAAAATAGAATATTCACCGTCAACTATATATCACTATTTTAAAGATAAAGAAGAAATAGTAAGTATTATAATGAGAATCGGATATATGAAAATTGTAAATGCAGTTTCTATAACCGATTTAGATGACTTGACACCAACTGAAAAGCTGAAAAAAGTTACAAGGAATTACATTCAGGAAGCATTAAAAATGTCGGATGAATTTTTAGCAGTGCAAATAAATCAATCACCTCAGGCACTTAAATATACTTCGTATCTTTTTAAGGGAGCTTCAAAAGAAAAACCGGCATTGATGGCTCTTTATAATTGTTTAAAAGAAATTCACAAGGATGAGGACGAGGAACAAATTGAGCTGAAAGCACAAATGATTGCAGCATCAACTATGGGGCTGATAATGAAGCTGATACTTGAAAAAAACATTGAAGAAGAACAAAGGCAGAAATTAATTAATTATTTTATAGAAGAAGTAATATTAAAAATTTAAAATATGTATGAGGGAGAAGTTAATGAAAAAAGTATTAAAAATTTTAGGAATTGTATTTGTATTATTCTTAGCAGTGACTGCATCCGGTATGTTTTATATAAGCAGAGGTTTGGATGAGGGACTAAACGTAAATATAAATGCTGTTGATTTGTCAGATAAAGAAGATGGTGTTTACAAAGGCAGCTATGATTTTGGAAGATGGTCAAATGAACTTAATGTAACTGTAAAAGATCACAAAATTATTGCCATAGATGTTACAGACGACATGATGATTGTAGACCCGCAGGTAAGAAGCAAGCTTTTACAAAGTGTTATCGAAGAACAAAACACGACGGTTGATGCTGTATCCGGCGGGACAGTAAGCTGCAAGGCATATCTTAAATCTATTGAAAATGCATTAAATAATTAATTTGGAGGGAAAATGAATACATTAATTGCTTATGGAACAAAGTACGGATGCGCAGAAAAATGTGCAATAGAATTATCAAAAGAATTTGATGGTAATGTTGAAATAGTTAATTTAAAAGAAAATAACAAAATTGACCTGAACAAATATGACCGTGTAATTATAGGCGGCTCTGTCTATATCGGGAAAATCCAAAAAGAAGTAACAAATTTTATAAACTTAAACTTAAATGAACTCTTGAAAAAGCAAATCGGTTTATTCATTTGTGGCATGCAGGAAGGAGATGCTTTTGATAAGGAAGTAATTGACAATTTTCATGCAGACCTGCTAAACAAAGCTAAGTCAGTTAAGTCTTTCGGCGGAGAATTTACATTCAAAAAAATGAACTTCATGGAAAAAGCAATAGTAAAGAAAATTGTCAAAGTTTCATCTGACAAATCAGATATAAAACATGAAAACATTAAAAAATTAGCAATGGACATGTATAATTAAATATATTTTCTCCACTTACATTCAGGATTGATAGCTCTGCGTTGTATTTGTCTATCTTAAAATTGCCCGAATTAAATTCGGGCAATTTTATAAATGAATCTCGAAGCAGAAACAATATTGTAGTCCGAAAAAGTACCCCAATTTTCAACTTTGTTATACATTGGATCAGTTGATAAAAAGTATACGGTAATAGGAGCATAATCCAATTCAGGATGAGCATTAAAAAATTCATTATCACCATATCGGATTGCTTCTAAAGCACTAGGAAGTTCTCTTCTAAAGATTGCTTCTCGTATAGCTTTAGTTTCCGGAACAAATTGACCATCTACAAATAAATAAACATAATAAACAAAACTATTTTCGTTTCCTATCCATTCGCCCATTACCTCATCTCTCATAGGGTTAAGTTTGTAATAAGCAAAATCTAAACCTATTGTCAAATAAAGTTCAGCGGTTATATCTGAATGAGTTAAAGTATATCGTCTTGGTATAATTGGTTCAGTTGCAGTAACACCAATAAATTCTACATATAGTTTATCAAGATTTAATTGACTCATTTAATTATCCTTTCTAATTATATTTTTTAAAAATATTCAATAATATAATATTACATATGAAGTAATCGGTGCATATATATAATATCTAACTAATTACCCCCTACTACAAACAGATATGAAAAATCCACTTACACCTGAGCAAGCAAATGGACCTGTAGCAGGATGAATTAATACAAATGTATTAAATAAATAATCTGGATAAGAGGATCTGGATAAGAGTCCTCTAAAGAAAAATATATTATTTGACAAAATATTTTAAAGGCATATAATGAATTTATAGGAATAAATTAGCGAATTGATAAAGGCAAACTCAGTGAAAGCTGAGGACGCAAAGCCACGGACCTTAAGGTGAAAACCAAGGCAGCCGGGTTACCAAAATGCAAATACACAATAGTATTAGCTCTGTTTGGTGACCCATTCAGAGTTTTTTAATTCCGTATTTATCCCAAATATATTATAAGGAGAATTTAAATGAGAGAAAGTAACAAATTGGCATTAATTTTAGTACTTTTATTAGTATTGGTTTTTCCAACTGTAGCATTTGGGGAAGAAGTTATTGATGAAACCCCTGAGGTTGATGAATCAATAGTTGTAGAAGAAGATGAAACAGAAGAAGATGAAACAGAAGAAGATGAAACAGAAGAAGATGAAGATACAATTAAAGAAGGTATAGGAAAAGGCAAAGGCAAAAATAAACTTTGGAAAGAAGCTAAAGCAGCTATTAAATTGCAGAAGGATGAAATCGAAGCCTTAAAAGATGAAGTTGAAGCTGAAATGGATGAGCTGGAATTACTGTTGGAAGCTACAGAAGCAGAAGGTGATGAAGCAACAGTAACAGCATTAAAAGAACAATTAGAAACCTTAAAAGCAGAGAAAGATGAATATAAAGTACAACTTAAGGCAAAAATTTCAGAGATGCAACAAATAATGAAAGAAAAATACACTTTAGAGGAATTAACAGAATTAGAAGAAGTTGCAGAGGCTTTGAAATCATTAGATGATGTAGCTATTATCCCTGTTGAAAATGTGATTATAGTTAATGGAGATGCAAAATTTGATACACCTCCTGTTATTAAAGAAGGAAGAACTTTGATACCCGTTAGAGCAATTTCTGAAGGGATGGGTGCAGAAGTTGGATGGAATGCGGAAGAAAAAATAGTTACTATCACTAAAGATGATAAGGTTATAGTGTTTAATCTTACAGAAAATAAGGTTTTTGTTGATGAAGCAGAAGTTATAATTGATGTTCCTGCAAAAGTTATGAATAATAGGACAATGGTTCCTCTTCGTTTTATTGCAGAACAATTGGGATTAAATGTGGAATATGATGAAGAAATGCAAAGGAAAAACTTATTTTAAGCCTTTCCTTTATTCAAATTACTTTAAAATTGCACCTTTTTTTATTTATACAAAACTTGAAGCGTTCTAACTATTGGTTAATATATTATCTACTCAATATAAATATCCCCATATTTCAAAAGCAGAACTCGTAGCGCTTACGCTCTCTTCCTTTGAAAGGAAGAGAGCGTGTTTTTTATGGGCGTTCTTCTGCAATTAATTTTATTACGGCAAGAAATGAATATATTTCATTATTTGAAAAAGCGCATAAAAATGATAAGCAATTTATAGAATTTATTGCAGAAAGAGTTAAAGAATCTGAAAAAGAAATTTTGAGATTGTTGCATATAGAAATACCAAAGTTAATTTGAGATGAAACGGGGCTTTTACCATTGATGAATTCCCTATGATAAGTGAATCATCAACAGAACGCAGCACAGAGCCCTGGGCTACATATACATTGTTTCCAAGTCTCATCTCTCTTCAAGAATAATTAATTTGATTTAGTTAAAGCCAATCCGATGAGCTTATCAACATAGTCAGCCAAGAACGATGGAATATTTAGAAGATCATTATCAAGACGCAGGTTGTTAAGTGAAAAACGTATACGCAACTTAATATTGTCACCATATTTCTCCTTAAACTTTTGTAAACTTCTGCTTTCCACATTACTCTCGGATTTAACTTCTACAGGGAAAATGTCGTTTTCTCTCTGGATAAGAAAATCAACTTCATACCTCGGATTGTTCATTGTCCAATAACGTGGCATGGCTTCAAACTGATTCCGTAGAGTCTGTAATATGTAATTCTCACTTAAAGCACCTTTAAACTCCACAAATAACCGATTGCCCTCACCAAATGCTGAAGGCGCCAATAGAGATTGTCTGCGCAATAGTCCTACATCTGCCATATATAGTTTAAAAGCAGATAAATCATCGTATGCTGAAATAGGCAGCCCAGGCGCACTGCTGCGATATATTTTATAAGTTAGATTAGCATCACAAAGCCATTGCAAGGCATCCTCATATTCTCTTGCCCTAGCTCCTTCTTTAATGGCTTTATAGATAAACTTTTTGTTTTCTCTTGCTAATTGAGAGGGTACGGACTTCCAAATAAGTGATATCTTTGGAAAATCCTTGGGATCAGGGTGTTTGGCAAAATCCCTTTCATATGCTCCCAGAATATTAGATAGTACCTGCTGCATAAGCTCTACGTCCCGGTCTTGCGTCCAAGAGCGTACAGATTCCGGCATACCACCTGTTACGAAATACATTTTAAGCTTTTCGTATAATGGATTGAAAAAAGCCTCCGGCATCGGCTCAATCTTTTCTATGTTATCCATGTAAGCGGCGAAGTTACCGTCACCATTTGCTATCAAAAATTCCGTAAAGGTCATTGGCATCATTTCCAAGAAATCTACTTTTCCAACCAGAAAAGAAGCAGGTTTAGAAAGAGCAATGCCCAATAGCGATCCTGCACAAGCCACGTGATAATGGGGGGTGTTCTCACAAAAGTACTTTAGTGTATTTAAGGCCTTTGGACATTCTTGAATTTCATCAAAAACAATGAGAGTATTCTCGGGGTTATCCCGTTTAATGATTTCACCGCTTGCCATCATCAAGTTTTGCAGAATGCGCTCCACATCCTTGGTGCTTTCAAAGAACTGATTGTACTCCGGGTGCTCGTCAAAGTTGAAATAAGCCATATTTTCATAATGGCGTTTTGCAAATTCCTTGATGATCCATGTTTTTCCTACCTGACGCACGCCTTTTAAAATAAGGGGCTTTCGATGTTTGGAGTTTTTCCAGTCCAGCAGTTTTTGCATAACCAGTCTTTCCATACTACCACCTCCAAAATAACACACTATTATATACATTTAGAGTAATTAAATCACACTTTCATTTAATAGTATAACCATATTTCTAACTTTAATCAACAATATCACACTTTATTAAGCCATTTAGTGATAATTTCCACACTTTTATTAATATTTAATGAGTATAGCATCCATTTTGATTGATTTATGCAAAGAATAGCGTTGAAGCAACAAGTCAGAACTTATGGATTCCACCCTAAGATACTGCAATATCAATTCAACATATTGCTCAATGCGAAATAACTGCTCCAACATTTCGGCATTCATATCGTTTTTCTCTGATTGCAAAACCAAGCCACAGCGGCAATGGGTGTCTTGATTGGATGATGACCCGGATTCTATCATCATGAACAATTCCGTAACAATATTTAAAATCTTGTTCCATGATGTTTTTGGATTCAGGGAATGTAAAGCCCGTTAACAATATGCTTTCTTTTAAATGATTTAGCTCCTTATGTCTTTTGTAAATGACCGTAAAATTTAAAATGCCTATAATAAGCAATTGCATGATCTCTTCCCTTAAAACCACTTTACCGGCGCTTTACATGAGTAATTGCAAGATCCTGAATTCATTTTTGGTCAGTTCTATTTTTTTTTGTTGTCATATATGAGAGTAGAGTTATTTAAGTTCAACACCATACCATTTAGTTCAATCACATTCAGTTTCCCTTGAAAAGAATAAGTTCTTCTGATGAGTGCCCCCACCTTTGCTATAAGCACATTAAGGTCAAAGGGCTTGACCAAAAAGTCATCCCCACCCATGTTGATGGCCATTACAATATTCATATTGTCTCCTGCAGAAGAGATAAACAGGATGGGAACTTTGGTGAACTTACGAATTTCATTACACCAGTGATAGCCATTATAGAAAGGGAGCATAACGTCTAATAGGATCAGATGAGAGTCAAACTTTAGCACTTGTTCTGAGATATTCCTAAAATCTGTAACATACATAACCTCATAGTCCCATTTGTCAAGAGCTTCCTTAATGGTTTTTGCTATTGTCATATCGTCTTCCTGGTGAAATAAAAAAAAGTCTGCTCACGACCGTAACATCTCT
>ENA-UOOK01002234-UOOK01002234.1-fermentation-metagenome-genome-assembly--contig:-NODE-2234-length-24197-cov-5.953608_pt1 | contig 24197 bp, 22 predicted proteins | sample MGYA00245777_ERZ724023 | MGnify/ENA primary metagenome ERZ724023 (study PRJEB28704, sample SAMN03018312) | fermentation metagenome | biome: anthropogenic terrestrial biome; feature: soil; material...
GTATTACAAAGTATTGTCAATCAAAGGCGGGTGAATCAACAAAAGGGGCATTTCCCAGATCGGTTAAATAGAAGTTTTGGTAATTATGCAATTCCCTCAATTGAAAGGAGTACATAGTCAGTGAGAAAGTTTATTCATTTACTAATGATACTTTTGATAATAATTCCTTTGGTGTTATTGGCGGGATGTTGGGGTCCCAAAGAGGTGACTGTTAGTGTGCTGGTGCAAGAATCCGGTCCTAATAGTCCCCCCCACAGCAAGTGGATTTGGAATGTTGTGAGTTTGGCAGCTGATGAATGGAATTCTGAGCCGATGAATAAAATTAAGATAAAACTTGATAAAGTTGAACATCCGTCCACACCAGAGGGAATAAAAAACACTTATAACAATGTTATCAAGGGAAAAAAACCGGTTGCAATACTTGGTTCACCTTATTCCAATGTGGTTTTTACTCTTATGGAGGATATTGCCGAATCAAAAATTCCATATCTTACTGCGGCAACAAATGAAAAAATTACTAAAAGCGGTAATAAAGCCGTATTTCGAGTTGTCACTCACGATAAAACTGCTTGTAAGATTGCAATTAAGTATGTTGTTAACGTACTTGAGAAGAAGAAATTAGCGGTACTATATACAGATAATGTATTCGGCCAGGGCGCCAAAGATTCCATTGTGGAAGTGGCAAGTGAGATGGGAGGCAGAGTTGTAAAAAGTCTCCCGTATAAACCCGGCGGAGACAAGGTTGATGTAAGAAACCAAATTGAAGAGTTAAAAGAGACTGATGCGGAATTCCTCTTGATCTGGCCCGATGTAGGGGAAGGGGTTCCAATTTTAGCTCAAATCAAAGAGAAACAGTATACGATCCCATTTATGGTCAGAAATGGGATATTGAATTTGTATGCGGATAATCTTTTTTCCGAAATTCATAATGATAGTTATCTCTCACTGGACTTTTTCCGTACGGCAGAGAACATGGAATGGGTGGTCAAAGTTGAAACGAAATACGGAAAAGACCATGTCCATTTCATACCGGCTGCTTATTATGATGGAGCTAATATTTTATTTAACGCCATTAAGTCGGTTTCCGGTAAAATAACTCCAAATTCAGTGAGAGAACAATTAAGAAAAATAACTTATTCCGGTGTCTTGGGTGACTACCGCTTTGATGAGAATGGCGACAGTCTCAAAAGTTCGTTTATTGTACAAATAAAGGAAGAAAGACCAGAGTTAGTTAAAATTGAAATTAGTGAATAATATGTAAAGATTAAGGTATAGGCAGGATAAACCCAGATTTATCCTGCCTATTATCTCTGTGGAGGGCGCTTGCATATGATTAAGTTAAAGAAAACAAGAAACTATAAGAACAATTCTTTAAGTGAAGGTATAAATAATAGACCGAATAAAGAAAAACAAATAGACGAGCAGGGAAAAAACAAAAAAAGAACTAGAATGTTCAGTATAAAAATCAAGATTACGGGCTTTTTTTCTTTATTTATCTTAATTATTATTGCTGTTTCAGCGTTAAGTATCTTCTCCCTCAACAGATTAGCCGGAGCATTGAATACGATAATCAACACCTATGAAAATCAAATAGAAATAGCCTACTCGTTGAAAGAATTTAATACTAATATGAATACCAGTTTAATTTTGTATATTAATGAACCTAATAATCTATTTTTGGAAGAAATATATACTAATTTGTCTCATTTAAAAAACTTAAAGAATAAAGTCATACAGTTGGATCAGACTTATGGCCTTTCCGATACGTTGAATCTGTATAAAGATTTAGATGTAATTGTGGATAAGATAGTCTTTGAGCTCAGAAATAATCGACAAGAAAAGGCGGAGAAGATTTTTAGAGATAATAAAATTACCTTCGCAGCGATATCTGCCGCCATTGACAAGTATGTTAAGCAAAAAGAAAAAAACATTAAAGAGCTAACAGAAGAAGTGAATAGCCAAAATAGAATAATTTTGAAAACGATCTGGGTTTGTCTGGGAGCTTCACTATTACTGGTATTTACTTTAACATTTGTGGCCTCTAATATTCTGACTAAACCAATTATGAAAATTACAGAAAAAGCATCAGCAGTTGCTAAAAGCGATTTGACTGTTTCTGTAGATATTAAATCAAACGATGAGATTGGGATATTATCCCAGGCATTTGTCCATATGACCAATAATTTAAAAAATATTATTAGAGTTTTGAATAGAGACGCCTCACTATTAGCACATATAACACAGGGTTTTAAAGAAAGTATTAACCAAGTAGCTACTTCAAACGAGCAAATTGCGGCAACAATTGAAGAAATAGCGTCAGGTTCTCAAGAACAGGTAATACATATAACGTCAGCAAAAGGGATAATCGAAAATATATTGAATGAAATGTTAAACATATCCTTGAATGCCAATGAGGCCTCCTCAATATCTATTCAAGCTGGTGAATATGCATCATCAGGTAATAAAATAATTAACGAAGCGCTGCGACAGATGGTAAATATAAATGACGCTATTGTAAAATCAGCAAATACCATTAAAGAATTGGGGGAATACTCCGAGAACATCTTAAGCATAACAAATATTATTAAAGGAATAGCGGACCAAACCGATCTTCTGGCTATAAATGCAGCTATTGAAGCGGCAAGAGCCGGGGAAGTTGGAAGGGGGTTTGCTGTGGTTGCCCAAGAGACAAGAAAACTTGCCGTGCAGTCCCTAAAAGCTACTGAAGAAATCGGTCAAATAGTATCGGGAATCAAAAAGCAAATTGAGGAATCGATTGAGGTTTCGGAGACGGGTATACTGCAAGCAGATGGTGGAATGAAAATAATGAAGAATGTCAGTGAAACATTTGATAATATTTTGACTAATAGTCAAAGGCTTATATCTAAGATATCTATGGTGTCAAAGAGCACAGGTAAGGTGGTTAACGAAAATGATGTTGTTTCAAATGCGCTGAATAATATTGTAGAAGTTGCAGAAGAGTCCTCGGCTGGGGTAGAAGAAGTTGCAGCCTCTATTGAAGAACAAAATGCCCTGTCAAGTGAGATGGCTTCAGTGGTGAGTAAAATAGCAGAAATATCAGCAGGTTTATATCAGATCATAGAACAATTTAAGATTGTATGACTTTTTATGATTAATTTTTCAAAACGCTCTATCGTTATATCAAGACTTATGCAGTTAATGGATAGGTGGGCATTATATTTAATCTATATGCTGACTATTTTGCAATTGCTGATTGCTTTCTTTGCTGATGTTTTTTGTCGTTTAGTTAGTTTTCGAAAATATCTTTTAATGGTATCTCCAGATCGGCAAAAACATTTGATTTGACCGTATCTTCTTCCATAAGGAGAATCATATTATCTATATCTCGTTCTTGAGAAAAGGTGTATTGAATAATACTTCTGTTTTCCAAATTTACAATCCAGTACTCTAAAATACCGCTTTTCATGTAGAGGTTTAATTTAGCCGCCATATCTTTACCTTTAGTTGAGGGAGATAGTACTTCAACAATCAATGTTGGGATACCTTCGTATTTACTATCTTCACTCACTTTTTCCTGGTCACAAATCACAATAACATCTGGTTGAACAACATTGGGATCTTCTTCGAATTTAGTCGCAAAACCGAAAAGCCTTACATCTAAGGGAGCTGTTAATGAACGACAGGGTTTTCCTTTAAAGTAGCTGTAAAAATGTCCAGCGATTTCGTTTACTACAATCTGGTGTTTAAAACTAGGTGAGGCCATCAGATAAATCTCGCCGTTAATCAGTTCGAACCTTTGATCGGAGGAATTAACCAGGGCCATGTATTCTTCATAACTAATCTTTCTTGTCAATTTATAATTTTTTGCTTCTTCGTGGACAACAAAGAAATCCGGTTCCGTATAATGGATGAGTTTAGCGACGCTTTTCCCGTTTTTTACCACAATAATATCTTCCTTCTCGACCAGTGAAAGATATTTCCCAAAAGCATTCTGTAAATCTGTGGTACTAACCCTCATGATATCACCCCACGTCTCTGTTATCGCTATAATTATAAGCATTGTTAGCTAGATTGTCAATTGATAATAGCTAATTAGGTATTCGGTATCAGTATAATAGGAAGACGGAATTGGCTAAACTTACTGTAACGATAATGATTTGCAAAGAGAAACAATATAATTGAAGCTACAAAATGAATCTGTGAAATAAAACAGAGTGAGTATGGGCGAAATGTGTGTTTATTCTGTTGTGGCTGGAATTAGGATTAAGGTTGGAGCAAAAAATGAAAAACAGAATATTAGGTAAACAGGATAAAAAGGAAGGAATCTTAGAAGGGACCTTCCTTTTGCTGAAGAAATATAGATTAAGAAGTAAGGTGTATTACGGCAACCTGATAGTTGCGAGCCATTTAAAAAGGGGGATTCGTGTGGAGATCAAAAAAACGTTGTTCGGGACGACAAAAGATGGCGCCAAGGTGATGCTGTTTACTTTAAAGAATACACAAAACGTAACAGTCAAAATTATTACCTATGGCGGAATTATTACCGCATTGCAAGTACCGGCAAAAGACGGAAAAATGGTCGATCTTGTTCTGGGGTTTAATACGTTCCAAGAATATCTGGGGGAGCATCCTTATTTGGGAGCAATTATCGGCAGGTATGCCAACCGGATTACCGGCGGCAGGTTTGTCATAAACGGCGCCGAGTATCAACTGGCCAAAAACGAAGGGAAAAACCATCTCCACGGCGGAAACGTCGGTTTTGACAAGGTTGTTTGGAGCGCGGAAGAGATGCAAAGCGATCAGGCAGTTGGTGTCCGGTTGTTTTATTTATCAAAAGACGGTGAAGAAGGATATCCGGGGAACCTGCGCACAATAGTGACGTATCAATTAACTAATCAAAACGAATTGACGATCGAATATGAGGCCGTTACGGACAAACCGACAGTTGTCAACCTGACCAATCATAGTTATTTTAACTTAAGCGGTGAGGGTTCGGGTGATGTTTTGCGACACGAAATCATGATCAATGCCGATCAATATAGTGTTGTAGATGAAGACTTGATTCCTACGGGTGAGCTTAAGCCGGTTAAAGATTCACCGCTGGATTTCACAGTAAGAAGACCTATTGGCGCACGGATTAGCGAACTGGAAGGTGGTTACGATCATAATTATGTCCTGAATAAAAATGAAAATGAGTTGTTATTGGCAGCCAGAGTCTTTGATCCGGATAGTAAAAGGATGATGGAGGTATTCACTACGGAACCGGGAATTCAGTTTTATACGGCAAATTTTCTAAATGGGACGCTCAAGGGTAAATCCGGTAGGGTTTATGATAAACAGGGGGCATTTTGTCTGGAAGCGCAACATTTCCCGGATGCTCCCAACCAGGCGGCTTTTCCTACCACACTTTTAAATCCTGGCGAGACTTACCGGCAGAAAACAGTTTATAAATTTTCCATATAGTGTTGGGAATTTTCGTTAATAAATTGGTGCGCTGGAAAGCGTAAGTAGCTGTGAGAAACTTATCCATCTACCTTTTTGCTACTTCTATAGAAGTTTAAATTTAAATGTATTATAATAACTATTATGAATACGATGAAATCATTCTTCTTTTTGTCAATTATTGACTCAGCCCATTCTGGAGGTGTAAATTTGAAAGTTATAGGGATCATTCCCGCCCGCTATGGTTCGACCAGGCTTCCTGGAAAGCCGTTAAAACTGATCGCAGGAAAACCGATGATTGAACATGTTTATCTGCGTGCAAAAAACGCCATCTATCTCTCGGATGTTCTGATCGCCACCGATGATCAGCGTATTAAGGAAACAGTAGAAGCTTTCGGCGGTAAAGCGCTGATGACTTCTCCAAACCATCAAACAGGAACTGATCGCTTGGTGGAGGCGATCGGCTATTTGAACATTGACCATGACGATATTATTGTTAATATTCAGGGGGATGAGCCGCTTCTTGCCCCGGAAATGGTTGACGAATTAGTCAAACCATTAGTGGAGGATAACAGCCTTGTAATGTCAACCCTGAAACACCGGATCAAAGAGGAAAAAGAGCTCAATGACCCCAATGTGGTTAAAGTAGTAACTGATAATTATGGATTTGCCTTATATTTTTCGCGTTCTCCGCTTCCTTATAATCGGACCGGTCTTGAGGTCGGTTATTATAAACATGTTGGCTTATATGCCTATCGTAAAGATTTTTTATTAAAATATGCGTCGATGAAACGGACCCTGCTTGAACAGGTTGAATCTCTGGAGCAACTAAGAGCTTTGGAAAACGGATATAAGATTAAAGTAGTCGAAACGAATTTTGAAACAGTCAGTGTTGACTCGCAGGCCGACTTGGATAGAGTTAATATAATTGTAAGAGAGGGTAAAATAAATGCGACAAGAGTTTAAAACGGCCCAGGTTCAAATAACTGATCGGTTAGTCGTCGGCGGGAATAATCCATTTGTATTAATTGCCGGACCATGTGTTATTGAGTCCGAAAGACTGGTCATGGAGACCGCCGAACAATTAAAGGAGCTTACCGATAGATTGGAAATACCATTGGTTTTCAAATCTTCTTTTGATAAGGCGAATCGAACAAGCCTTGGCTCTTTTAGAGGGGAAGGATTAGAAACAGGTCTCCGTATCTTGGCTAAGGTTAAAAAGGAATTTAATCTCCCTGTTATTACTGATATTCATCTCCCGGAACAGGCCGCACCGGTTGCAGAAGTTGTTGATATTTTACAGATTCCGGCTTTTTTATGTCGGCAGACGGATTTACTGATTGCCGCCGCCCAAACCCATAAAGCTATAAATGTTAAAAAAGGCCAGTTTCTGGCGCCTTGGGATATGAAAAACGTTGTTGATAAGGTGAGCCAATCGGGGAATAATAAAATTCTTGTGACCGAAAGAGGGACAAGTTTTGGCTATAATAATCTAGTTGTTGATATGACAGGCTTGGTTGAATTAAGAAAGTTGGGTTACCCTGTCGTTTTTGATGGGACCCATAGCGTCCAAAAACCCGGTGGTCAAGGCTCATCAACCGGCGGTAATCGAGAATATGTAAAAGATCTTTCCAGAGCAGCAGCTTCAATCGGGATTGACGCTCTCTTTTTGGAAACCCATCCTCATCCTGATCAGGCTTTATCCGATGGACCTAATATGGTGAAACTGGATGAGTTGCCAGAACTATTGAAGCAGGTAAAATATATAGATGAATATATCAAAAGCGGAGATTGATAATGATGGTGGATATTGATATTCTTGAAGAAGCCCGCAAAGTCTTTGCCATCGAGATTGAATCTTTACTAAAGGTTAAAGATGAGCTAGATGAGAACTTTACTGTTTTGGTAAAAGAGATCCTTGCTTGTCAGGGCCGGGTGATCCTTACCGGAATGGGTAAATCCGGGCATATCGCTAAAAAGATTGCGGCTACCATGTCCAGTTTGGGTACTCCCGCTTATTTTTTGCATCCGGCCGAAGGCGCCCATGGTGATTTAGGGGTGATCACTAAAGACGACATTATCCTGGCCGTAAGTTACAGTGGGGAGACGGACGAAATTATCCAATTGATTCCTTCGATTAAAAAGATTAAGGCCGGGCTGGTGAGTATTACCTGCAGACCTAATTCCACCCTGGAACGGCACGCCGATTTAAGCATTCATCTTGATATCATCAGAGAAGCCTGTATGCATAATCTGGCTCCTACGACCAGTTCAACGGCGACACTGGTCTTTGGTGATGCGTTAGCGATTGTTTTATCAAAAATGATTGGGTTTCAACCAGAGAACTTTGCTGTCTTTCATCCCAAAGGCTCCTTGGGCAAAAGGCTGCTAACTAAAGTGAGCGACCTAATGTTTAAAGATGAGGAAAATCCGATTATCGATGGCGACGAAGTGTTGAAAAAAGCCATTATCATTATGAGCGAAAAAGGTCTGGGCGCCATTAGTGTCGTCGATGCTGACCAGAAGCTGGTTGGGATTATCACTGATGGAGATTTGAGGCGAACTATTGAAAAGTATGATAGTTTACCTAATTTAAAAGTATGCGATATTATGACCAAAAATCCAATTGTGATTGCGCCGGACGCTTTAGCGGTGGAGGCCATAAAACCAATGCAGGAAAGAGAGATCATGGTACTGCCGGTGGTGGATAAAGAGCAAAGACCGGTAGGCATGATCAGACTGCATGATATCATAAAGGCTGGTATTGTGGAATGAAAAAGTTAGAGGAAAAAACGAAAAAGATAAAAATGTTCATCATGGATGTGGATGGAACCCTTACAGACGGCAAGATCTATATGGGTCCGCATGGTGAAAAATTTAAGGCGTTTAATACTAAAGATGGGTTAGGAATTAAATTGTTAATTAAGCAAGGAATTCTCCCTGTTATTATCACCGGGAGAAACTCGGAAATAGTAAATACTAGGGCTAAAGAATTGGGAATTGAAGAAGTCTATCAAGGCGTTGATGATAAGCTTGAGGTTTATCAATTGCTAAAAGGAAAATATAATATTTCTGATGAAGAGATCGCCTTTATTGGCGATGATGTAAATGATTTACCGTTAATCAATAAGGTTGGATTATCATTTTGTGTGGCTGATGCAGTGGGCGTAGATGAAGAAGTGGATTATATCACCAAACTTAACGGTGGAGAAGGCGCTGTGCGAGAGGCAATCGAAATGATTCTGCAAACTTCGCGGGACAATAATTGATAGTACCATCATTGGCTATGATCAGGAGCTGATACTGTGAAATTGCTGAAGAAAATATATAAGTATGTTACTCCCTATAAAGGCCGATTAACCCTGGGAATCCTGTCGATGCTTCTTCATTCGTTTCTGACCGTCTACGTTGTTAAGGTCTTTAAAGACTTAATGGAAACGGTCATTAGTACGCTAGAACCCGGCAAACAAGGTTTATCACTACTTACCTGGAGCGCATTAGTACTGATTGCCGCCTATTTTTTGAAAGAAGTAGTCTATTACTGGCAGCGTTTTTTACTGGCTTATGTTTCTCAGAAAGCGATTAGGGATCTAAGGAACGATTTGTACTACCATTTGCAAAATTTATCCTTGAGTTTTTACAGCAAAAACAAAGTCGGAGAGATCATGTCGAGAGTAACTAATGATGTGGGAGTATTGCAAAATGCCATTGTTAATGGAGCGATCGGTATTTTTTACGAGCTTGTTACTCTACTGGGCGCTTTAATCTATCTTTTTATTATTGACTTTAAATTAACTTTATTTGTGCTGCTCGCTCTTCCTTTGATTACTTATGTCTTAAAGTTTTTTAATATCAAAATTCGTAAAGCGAGTAGGAAAGTGCAAATCAAATTAGCCGATATTTCCCATGTTCTGGAAGAAACCTTATCTTCGATCAAAGTAGTCAAGTCCTTTGGGCGGGAAGAGTACGAATTTGAACGCTTTAGCGCGGAAAATGACGAAAATTTCCGTGCTAGGGTGCGTAGTGAACAATATGGAGCCTCTCTTACCTCGATTATCGAATTTATCACTGCGGTTTCTTTTACCGCGATTCTCTGGTACGGCGGATATGAAGTGATGAATGGCTATATCAAAGTGTCAGAGTTAATTGCCTTTTTTACATTACTGCTAACGATTATGAATCCTTTGAGCTCCCTAAGCAAATTAAGCACTACTCTTCAACAAGCTTTGGCTGCGGCCGAACGAATATTTGAATTAATGGCGATTGACAATCCGGTTTTGGAGGAAAAGAACAACGAAGTATTAACAAACGTTGTGGGGAACTTAGAGTTTCGGAATATTTCCTTTGCCTACAATCAAGGAGAAGAGATTCTTAAAGATATAGATTTTGAAATTAAACCAGGAGAGGTCGTCGCGCTGGTCGGTCCCAGCGGCGCAGGCAAGACAACGATTGCCGATTTGATCCCTCGTTTTTACGAGCCGACTAAAGGTCAGATTGTACTGGATGGAAAAGATATAAAAGAGATCGACTTGGTTTCATTGCGAACTCAGATTGGTATTGTCCCGCAAGAAACGATTCTTTTTAGCGGAACTTTGCGGAATAATATCCGCTATGGGAGATTAGAAGCTGCGGAGGAAGAAATAATTGAAGCGGCGAGGGCGGCTAATGCCCACGACTTTATCTTTAAACTTCCTAATGGTTATGATACGGTTGTTGGGGAAAGAGGAGTGGGGCTTTCCGGGGGTCAACGCCAAAGAATTGCTATCGCCCGGGCTATTCTAAAGAACCCGCGCATTTTGATTCTAGACGAAGCAACCTCTGCTTTGGACACCGAATCCGAGGTTCTAGTGCAGGAAGCTCTCAATCGGCTAATGAAAAGTAGAACTACTCTAGTGATCGCCCACCGCTTAAGTACGATTAAAAATGCCGATAAGATTATTGTCCTTTCCAATGGGAAAATTGTGGAAACAGGAACTCACAACCAACTAATGGAAATGGGCGGTATCTATTATAGCTTATATAAGAGTAACTTCAGAAGCGGTCAGAACAAGAGTTAATCTTAATCCGCTTCGAAGTAATTCTTATCTATTTTTGGCAATTTTTTGCGACCAATGATCGGAAGGGAGTTAAGATGAAAGAGCTTGGTAATTTGTTAATCACTTTATTTTATAAATTGGTTTCCCTAATTATTATAATTTTACCCGATCAAATCCGCTTTAAAGTCGGAGTTTTACTGGGTAAATTGTTACGTAAAACAGTAAAAAGTTATAATGAAATCGCTGATAATAATATGCGACTGGTGCTGAAGGACGAGCTATCACCCGCAGAGATTGAAAGGCTGCTTGAAGAGAACTTCACCCATATGGGTTTGGTAATTGTCGAATTTATTATGGTCAGAAAATTAAATAAGAATAACTTTAGGAATTATATTGATCTTACAATTGAGGGAGAAGATTTTCTAAAAGACGCTTACAGCCGGGGTCAAGGAGTGATCATTTACACCGCTCATTTGGGAAACTGGGAATGGTTAGGGGCGATACTTGCTTTTTTGGGGTATCCATTAACAGCGATTGCCAAGAAACAACATAATAAAACCTTTGACTATTCCATCAATAAAACCCGGCGGGAGAAAGGTGTTAAGATGATTTTTACCCGTGGAATGTCACAGCGAGAATGTTACTCGGCCTTACAAAATAACGAATGCCTTTTTCTCCTGGGCGAGCAATACCCTCTAAGTAATGGTTGGCCGGTGAGGTTTTTCGGACAAGATACCTATGCTTTCTCCGGGGTGGTCCGTTTTGCGCAAAAAACCGGCGCCTCAATTGTGCCTACTTTTCTGATTAGAGAGGGGTGGCGGAAACATCGCTTGGTTTGTTTACAACCTTACCGGGTTGATAAAGATACCGACCGGACGGAACAAAAAAGAATCTTACAGGAACTGACGGCCAAAGTGGAGATGATGATTCGGAACCATCCTGCTCAGTGGCTCTGGATTCATGAACGGTGGAGATAGTTTTGGCCGAAAGGGGCTAGTTGTTTGTCTATAGTATACGATATTCTGCTAATCATTTGGTTTTTATTGTCCATCCCGTTGTTACTATTTAAAGTTATTGGCGGGAAGGCGCCGGAAGTAAGACAAAGATTAGGGTTTTTACCTTTAAATATTATTGCTAACTGTAAAGGTAAGGATCTAATCTGGATTCATGGGGTTTCCGTTGGCGAGACGGTAGCCGCCAGTCCTCTTGTTACAGAAATTCGCAAACTATACCCTCATTATAAAATTATTTTTTCGACAGTAACCAATACCGGGCGGGAGATGGCAAAAAAACTGATTGCGGCCGATGGTTTAATTTATTTTCCTTTTGATTTTCCCTGGACGGTGAAGAAGGTTTTAACCCTACTTAAGCCCAAATTAGTGATCCTCATGGAAACGGAATTATGGCCCAACTTTATTAGGACCGCAAACAGCATGGGAAGTAAAGTCATGTTGGCCAACGGCAGAATCAGTGAACGAAGCGCCCGACGTTATAAGTTTTTAGGTTCTTTTTTCAAGGAAATGCTTAATAAGATAGATGTCTTAGCGATGCAATCGGAACAGGATCTTAGATATATTCTAGATTTAGGGGCGGAAAGGGAAAAAGTATTTAATTTTGGAAATACCAAATATGATCTTAGTTCTAATGACATTGATCCCAGGATTAAAGGTAAATTTACTAATGAACTACAGATTGAAGGGGCCTATCCGGTTTTGGTGGTCGGTAGCACCCATGCTAATGAAGAGGAAGAATTAATCCCGGTCTATAAAAAACTAAAGGATGAATATGAGAATTTGGTAATGATTCTTGCTCCCAGACATCTGGAGCGCTTAAATGAAATTCAACCTTTATATGAAAAATTAGGGATTCCTACCGTCCGACGCACGGAATTAATAAGCAGCAACCGAAAGGCGTCGGTTATTTTCTTGGATACAATTGGCGAGCTGTTTTCAGTCTACAGTGTAGCCGATCTAGTTTTTATCGGGGGAACTTTAGCGAAAATCGGAGGACATAATATTCTGGAACCGGCGGCTCACGGAAAAACAATCTTTGTCGGACCTTATATGTATAATTTTAAAGAGATTTTCCAACTATTTTTAAAGCATAAAGCCTGTATTCAAGTAGGAAACAATAAAGAACTGACGGAAAAGATGCTCTACTACTTAAAAAACCGAGAAGAGTCAGAGATTAAGGGAAGGAATGCTTTCAATATCGTACAAGGGAATAAGGGAGCGACAAAAAGGATCGTAGGTTTGGTGACGGAACTATTAGAGAAATAAAGTAGTTGTCTACGTTAACTTCTACTTGAATCAAGTTAAGGAATAGCGTAAGTTATTTCTTAAAGATTAAGCTGCGAAATACTGGTGATTTAATGAAAATAAAGCATTCTTTGGTATATGTGTTTCCCCTTTAAAAATTTAGCAAAATATAAGTTGATGTTAATCGACAAGCATCGAACTATTTTCTAAGGTTGTAAGGAGAGTATCTTATGTTGATGATTTATAACCTCTTGCTTTCCCTTTTATTCCTGTTGTTGCTGCCTTTCGCTTTGTGCTACCTTCCTTTCAAACCAAAGTTATGGGGGGAGGTTAAGGAGAGAATAGGAATTTTCCCCAAACAGGTTAGCAATTACATTAAAAGTCTAAAACAAGAAAAAAAGGATCTGCTTTGGATCCATGCCGCCTCAGTTGGTGAACTGATGATGGCCAAGTCTATTATTGGAGAGCTGGTTAATAAGTATTCCAAGCTCGGTTACCTTGTATCGACGAATAGCAGCTCCGGGATGAAAATGGCTGCACAACTTTTTGGCTCGGAAAAGCATATTTTAATACCATTAGATTTACCTTGGATTATTAAACCGCTAGTTAAAAGGATTAAACCGAAAGTAACGATTCTTGTTGAATTTGAGGCCTGGCCTAATTTTGTGGCTAGCCTCTCAAGAATAGGAAGTAAGATCGTTTTGGTTAATGCTTCAATGAACAAAAAAATAATAAAGTCCTATAATTATTTCCCCGGGTTGTTAACAACAACTCTTAATAAACTGGATTTTCTCGGTATGCAGTCGGAGGAGGAAGCGGAAAAAGTAAAAGCATTGGGAGTAGAGCGGAGTAAAATTAAAATTACCGGTAATATGAAGTTCGACAATTATTTCAAAGCCAAAGATAAAATGGGAGCAAGCGAACTTAAAGATCGATTGCAGATTCCTCGGAATGCCCCAATTTTAATTGCCGGGAGCACGCATTCCGGCGAAGAAGAAATGCTGTTCCGGATTTATCCGGAGATAAAAAAGGAAATTAGAGATTTGCTTTTGATTATTGCGCCCCGTCATCTTGAAAGAACAGAAGAGGTTAAGCTTTTAGGGGAAAGTTATAATTTAAAGATGGTGGAATGTACTAAATTCGATACACCCGGTTTTAGGTGGTCGTTTGCTGATGGAATAATAATTCTTGATACCATGGGAGAACTTGCTGATTTATATACTATTGCTTCCGTTGTCTTTGTGGGAGGCAGTCTAGTTGATAACGGCGGGCATAATTTATTTGAACCGGTGATTTACGGTAAGCCCGTGTTGTTCGGCCCATATATTCAGGATTTTAAAGAAACAGCCGAGTTATTGCTTGAAAACCAGATTGGAATAATGGTTAAAAATGAAGAAGAACTGAAAAATAAGATATTGCTATTATTACAAGATGAGAATCGTCGCCGGGAGATCAGAGGCAAAGCGGAGGAACTCTTAGCAATAGAAAAAGGGGCTGTGAAGAGGAGTATAAAAATTATCCAAGAATTATTAAAGGAATGAAGTTGTCAGGAGATTATATTATGTTTGTAATTTATAACATATTGATTTCGGCTTTATTCCTGTTATTCTTACCTTTGTCATTACTTTTTGTTTTCATCAAGGCAGAGTTTGCAGTTAAGGAATTTACAGGAAGATTAGGTTTTTATCCTAAACATTTTAATGACTATATTAAGCTTGTAAAAAAGGAAAAGAAAGACTTGGTTTGGATCCATGCTGCTTCCTTGGGAGAAATAAAAATGGCGACAACCATTATGAAGGAGCTGAATGAAAATCAGGTAAATTTGAGTTATATAGTATCAACCAATAGTAGTGCCGGAAGGCAAATGGCGGAACGACTTTTTGGCCCGGAGAAGACTATTTTGATACCTCTCGATTTACCCTGGATTATTAAATCGTTGGTTGGAAGGATTAAACCAAAAGTAACAATTCTTGTTGAATTTGAAGCACGACCAAATTTTATTTATAACCTTTCTAGGATAGGAAGCAAAATAATTTTGCTTAACGGTTCAATGGATAACAAGATTCTCAAAGATTATGTTTATTTCCCAGGACTACTATCATCAACTCTCAGTAAACTGGATTTCCTGGGGATGAAAACAGAGGAAGAAGTAGCAAAAGTAAGAAAGCTGAGGATCGAACCAAGTAAAATTAAAGTAACCGGTAATATGAAGATGGAAAATTCTCTAAAAATTGTAGACGAACAAAGTAGGAATATTTTAAAAGAACGACTTAAAATTCCTTATCATGTTGATGTTATTATAATTGGTAGTACTCATTCTGGAGAGGAAGAATTAATATTTAAAATATATCAAGATATTAAAAGAGAAATTAAGGATGTAGTTTTGATTTTAGCCCCTCGGCATATCGAAAGAACAAACAGGATAAAAATACTAGGGGAAAGTTATCAATTAAAATTAGTTGAACGCACTAAAATTGATGTAGTTGTTAATAGACAGTTAGCTGATGATGAAATAATAATTCTTGACACCATTGGCGAACTGGCTGCTTTATATAGTATTGCCACCGTAGTCTTTGTGGGAGGCAGTCTAGTTGATAAAGGCGGGCATAATTTATTTGAACCTGTTGTTTACGGTAAACCGGTTTTATTTGGACCATATATTCAGGATTTTAAAGAATCAGCCGAGTTATTGCTTGAAAATCAGATTGCAATAATGGTTAAAAATGAAGAGGAACTGAAAACACAAATATTGTTCTTGTTAAAAGATAAAGCTCGTCAACAATTGATATTTGATAAAGCAAGTGAACTATTGAGAAAGGAAAACGGGCTTATTAAAAAGAACATTAAAATCATAGAAGAATATTTGAAAAAACATGGACTAATTTTTTATGAAAAAGGAGGTTACTGTTAAAGTGGAGAGTAAAAAAATATTTTTTCTATCATATAGTAAACATCAGTATAAATTCTTTCGTTTTCTGCGCGATAATTTGAAATCTGGAGCTGCTATTTTGTTGTCTAGTTTTCAATGTTTTATAAGAGGGATATTTATACGACAAGATGAATTATTTTCACAAGAAGATATTGATAAAATTGTGAAGTATTCCTTTTTAAAGTTTAAAGCTAGAAGACAGCAAAACCGTGAAGATTTTTTAAACCGGGCTTATTACCAATATCTTCTATATAAAACGCGGATTTTGTCTCAATATTATTACCGTTGTTTTAGAGACAATAACATTGATTTGGTTGTAGTGTGGAATGGTTTTCATATGGAGGCGGCCAGTTGTGTTAAAGTGGCACATGTCTTAGGAATAAAAACTATCTTTATGGAAAATGGTTATTTTCCACAGACGCTTGTAATGGATGAAAAAGGTGTTAATGCTGTTAATTCTTTAGCCGGAAAAGGGGCGCAGTTTTATCAAAAGGTTCAGGTTGATCAAGAGAAATTGGCCCAGCTGTATGATACTAAATTGCAGCAAGTAAAATTAAGGAAAAGATATTTTGGCAAAGAAGAGATGGAATACCCAAGAAATTTTTTCTTTTTACCCTTCCAAGTTCTTACTGATACTCAAGTGTTGCTTAATTCCCCACATATACGCAATATGTATGAATTAGTCGATATTGTTTATAGCGCTTTAGAAAGATTTAATTGTATTAATAACGAAGATTTTTGGTTAGTGATAAAAGAACACCCTTGTGACTTTGGCCGTGTTGACTATAGTGATTTGAAAAAGAAATATCAAAACAAGAAAGTGGTATTTACGATCACCACACCTTCCAGTAGGCTTATTGAGTTAAGCAAAGCAGTAATTACCATTAATTCTACTGTAGGAATAGAAGCTTTACTAAAAAGAAAAGCGGTCATTACCTTAGGCAAAGATTTTTATAATGTTGAAGGCCTGGTTCACCACTGCAATGACTTATTAAGACTCCATGAATTTATGGCTAAAGCGTTATCAGAGAAGATTAATAATGAGCTTTTGGATAAATTCTTGTACTTTTTGAGGTATGAATATTTAGTGGAGATTGATAGAAAAAATCTTACTAAGGACAATATTAAGCCTGTTTTAGAGAGATTAGAAAAGTTTTGGCATAATAATTAACAGGACATATGCAGTGTCGAAAAAAGAGTTGAAGGGGGATTTCCGTGGATAAAAACGGTGTTGGAACTATGGAAATATTAAATAATAAAGGGAAATATGACCGCATTATTGACTGTTTATTCATCTTCTTATTTTTTATTACTCCTTTAAGCAGGGCAGGCATAAATATTATTACTCCGCTTCTAACGATTGTTTGGGTGGCTAAGAAATTAAAGTTTCGCGACTGCCCTGATGAGAAGTTGAAGTATCCCGAGCTACACAGATGGGTAGCAATTCTGGGTGTCGCCGTTCTCTTGTCCTTTATTAATGCGGTAAATTTTGCGGCAGCGCTCAAAAATTTTGCCGATGAATATATTTTATTTGCTTTAATTTTTATCATAAGCCTGGATGTTATAAAAAACCAAGAGCAACTGAAAAGACTTTTTGGGGCTGCTATTAGCTCTTCGCTTATTGTTGCGGTCTGGGGCCTGTATGAACGTTTCGGGAAAGGATATGCGCGGATTAATAGCACAATTACAGGGGCTAATGAGGCTGGGACTTATTTTGTGAGTATGGCTTTGCTTGGTCTTTCTTTTCTTCTCTTCAGTAATAAGCAAAAAAGCTCCAAATTTATTGCCTCATCCCTCTTTACTTTACTAAACCTTTCGTGTGTATTTTATACCGGTTCCCGAGGAGCGTGGCTAAGCCTTTTTGCTGGTTTTGTTGTACTATTATTTCTAGCAATCAAAAATAATAAACCCGTTAGTTTCAAAAAAGTAATTGTGGTGTTAGTAATTATTATTTTGACGGCTACCTTTGTGGATCTGGGATGGGTTGTTAGCAGGCTTGACAGTATTACTGATTTATCCGATAGTTCTAACCGACAAAGAATAATGATGGCCACAACGGGGCTGCAAATGTTGAAAGACCACCCTTTATTCGGGGTGGGAATTGGTCAATTTCTTCATGTTTATCCTGACTATAAATTGGAAACTGCTAATGTATACACCCATATTCATTGTTTCTATCTTCATCTGGCGGTGGAGATTGGTTTAATCGGATTTTTAGTCTTTCTGATTCTGGTTTTTAAGGTTTTAAAAACAGGTCTACAGGCTTTTTTCCAAGCGGAGCCGGAGCAGTGGTTTTATTATGGAGTCATTGGGGCTTTAGTTGGATTTGGTGTTCATAACTTATTTGAATGGAGTTTTCTTAATCTTCAGGTCGGAGCTTTTACTCTTATATTAGTTGCTATCTGGTTAAACAAAACAAATATAGTGGAAGGTTAGTGAAAAGGTCAAATACAAGTTTAAGGTAATTATGCAATTCCCGCAGTTATATAATCTTTGATTTGGGGGAAGGAAATGTATTTCTTATACAATCTGTTACTTTACTTACTAACACCTTTTTTAACCATTTATTTTACGATTAAAGAGCATTCTAAGGAGAATATTTCCTTTTCTCAGAGACTGGGTTTTTACCCTCAAGATCAGCTTTCCTTAACAAAGAAAGGACTTAGAATCTGGGTTCATGCGGCGTCGGTTGGGGAAGTAAATGCGATCATCCATTTTATAAAACTATTACGCCAAAATTACCCCAGCGCTTGGATTGGTATCTCGACGATGACCTTGTCCGGACTGGAGATGGCCCAAGTTAATTTGGCAGAGGCCGATGCGCATTTTCTTGCCCCTTTTGATTTATTTTTTGCGGTACGACGGGTGATGAAAAAGATACGCCCCACGCTTTATATCACTGTTGAGACTGAAATCTGGCCCAATCATCTACAAGCCGCTAAAGCTGTTGGCGCTCGTGTTTTGATGATTAACGGGCGGATCTCGGTTCGCACTATAAAAACCTATAAGAAACTGCGCCGCTTTTTTCAGAAAGTTCTTTCCTACTATGATCTATTTAGTATGATCAGAGAGGAAGATGCGACAAGAATTCAAGCTTTCGGCGCGGCGCCGGAGAAGGTTTTTGTGAACGGCAATATTAAGTTCGATCGTCTTTCTAGTGATGTCAAAGAGGAATACCGGGAGGAAATGACGAAAGTACTTCACCTCTCCGGAGAAGAAAAAATTTGGGTAGCGGGTAGTACCCAAAAAGGAGAAGAGGAACTTCTCTTACAGGCCTTCAGCAGAGTTAAAGATGAATATCCGGATCTTTATTTAATTATAGCCCCCCGCCTAATCTATCGGGGAGAAGAGCTCGCCGAGCTAGTCAGAAAATATGGCTATACCCCATTACTACGGACTGATATTTCCTCTACGACTGAAGTTACTGCTGATACCGTTATTATTCTCAATACGATCGGAGAACTTTTTATAGTATACTCACTGGCTACTTTAGCTTTTTGTGGGGGAAGTCTCGTGCCGTTGGGGGGACAAAACCCCTTGGAACCTGCTTTTTGGGGGAAAGTTGTTTTATATGGTCCTTCGATGGAAGATTTTCTGGATGCGAAAGAATTATTGGAAGTGGCCGGGTCAGGGATTGAAGTAAAAGATGTTGATCATTTAAGCACAAAAGTAGCCTTTCTTCTTAGGGATGAAGAATTATTGAGGAGAAAGGGCCAGGCGGGAAGAAACTTGCTGCAAAAGCAAGAAGGTTCTTCGGAGCGCAATCTGATGCTTGTCAAGAAATTATTAGAAGTACAGGAATGAAGGGTAACAATAAACATTTACAACTCTTTCAGGAGGGGTCAAAATGGAGATTAAAAAAGAAATAATCATGATGTTATATAACGATTTAAAACCGGAAGTACGGGAAAGAGTTGACACTACTGTTAACCAGATGGTTAAGATTAAAGAAAAAGGTGGAAAAATTGTAGTCGCGACTGGTAGCGGCCCTAATCTCCATGAGGGGGTTACTACTCTGATTGCCGAGTTGATTAATAAAGGAATAATTGACGGGGTAACAACCTCGTCGGCGGTTGTCACCCATGAGCTGGCCGGTTCATTGGAGAAAGTTCATCGGGTAAAGGGGACGAAGATCGGGCTCCCTGAAGACAGACTTCCGATCGATTTTCTTTTTGAAGCCAGCATGATGACGGAAGAAGAGCTCGCAACAGTAGAAACAGAGATGTTTGTTGATCGAGGCCTGATGCAGAAAGTATTAGTGTCAGAAGGTGCTACCATCATTAAAGCGGCCGGTAATTTAGCCTACCCGCTGGGCCTTCGAACTGAGAAATTAGCCCGTCAAATTGAAACCTTGGCAAAGGCCAACGGCCTTCCCTTTGAGACGATCGCCGGAGCAGGCGCTGATCCGCTGACCATGCTGGGCGCGGGGTATAGAAATAACGTGCCGGTTCTGGTCAGTATTCCCCAATTAGTCGGTGGTGGCGCGGTCGGCTTGGCGTTGGCTGATTCTATTTCGATTACGGAAAGATCTACAAAAATCGCCCGGATGCTCGGTTCCGCTTCAATGATTATCGAATCGGCGGTGGCGTTAACCCAAGAGATCCATGATGGTCCCTTTGAACGCTATACCGGTCATGGCATATGGGCTGATTGGGAAGGTTACTATACCTATTCTTTGGCGGGAAAAACACTAGTGAGAATCGATCTTGATCACAATTTGGAACTTGCCTGGCAGAAACAGCGCGAATCTAATATTGTTCAAGAGGCTATCGCCAAAGGGTTACCTAAGACTAAATTAACCGGAGTTCCTTTCCGGATGGAAATGTCCGGTTTTTCCCGATTGCCCGGTAGTATCCCAATCATTGCGGATATCGGAACAATTTGGCCGATTTTAGCCTGGCAGGTAAGTCAAAGGCTGGAACTCAAACTCGATTATATTTCCTATCCCCAATCTACTGTTGAAGGGCAGTTAATGCGGGACTGGATCGTTAAAGAAGTAAAATTTGCTGATCGGGAAAAGATGTTTGCCGCATTTCGGAAATAGTAAAAAACAGAGTGTGATACTTGCTTTATTTATTAATGAAGGTATATTTTAATCTCCGGCGATTTGCGGGACACATGCAAAAGTTGTATAATATAAACGATCTGATATGTATTTCCCGCTGCAGGCGGGGGTGACCCCTGGCAAAGCGTTGAACTAAGCTTGAAACATTTTTAGAAACAATTTATGGGCACTCAATAAAAAAATGTTTAATATTTTTGGAGGTGTAATGATGACTGCTGGGATCAGGAAAGAAAGAACTCTTATTATCTTTAAACCCGATGCTTTACAACGTAAACTGATGGGAGAAATTTTAAACCGCTTTGAACGATTGGGGTTGGATTTATTACTCATGAAGACCGTGTTTTTTACGGAGGATTTATGCCGGGAACATTATAAACACTTGGTGGACAAGAAATTTTTTCCCGAGATTGTTGCCTATATGACTTCAGGTCCAACGGTAGCCGCGATTTTGTCGGGTGAGAACGCAGTGGCGGCTGTTCGACATATTTTGGGCGCGACCAACCCTTTGGAAGCGGCTCCCGGCACGATCCGTGGCGATTACGCCCTTACCAGTGGCGCTAACTTGGTTCATGCCTCCGGTTCACCGGAAGAAGCAAACGAAGAAATTGTTCGTTTCTTTAAGGAGGAAGAGTTAAGGAAGATTGAGGGGTAGCGGCTGACAGTTAAAGATGGAGAAAGCGCAATTAGTCCCATTAGGTTATAAGCAAGAATGGCATAATATAATAAATCCAGCCTACGGGCTGGATTATTATATTATGGGGATGAAGAATTTGATCGGTTCCTTGACTCTCGTAAACTCACATTTCTCGCCCTCTACGCAAAGTTTAGTCCCCCAGAAGCCGGATGTCAGTTAAAAACACAATTATATCAGGGAGGCACCAAAGGTGAACTGATAATCACGGGGCTGAAGGAAAGGAATGGAGCTTCAGCTAGAATTGGACCGGGTGGTCAACTATCGGATTTAGAATTAGAAAATCCTGAAGAGAAACAGACTGGGATTTATGGTTAAGAAGTTCTGATTTAATCGGCAGTGGCAAATTTATATCCTATACCCCATACAGTTTGGATATATTTGGGTTTATCCGGGTCATCTTCGATTTTTGATCTCAAACGTCGAATATAGACCATGATAGTATTGTCATCTACCATAAAATCGTTCCAAACGTTCTGGTATAACTGTTCTTTCGAAAAAACCTGGTCTGAGTGTTCCATAAAAAACTTCATCAGCAGCAATTCTTTTGAGGATAAAAAGATCTGCTCATCATCTTTATAGAAGGTATAGGTCTTTAAGTTAAAAACAAAGGGCCCAGACTGCAGTTTAATAGAACTTTCTTTGGTCTCCAGAAAATCTTGATACCGTTTGATATGAGATTTGACTGCCGCGCATAAAACTGCGGGACTAAAAGGTTTAGTAATATAAGCATCCGCGCCGATTCCGTAGCCAATAATCTTGTGGTTGTCTGTATCCATGCCGCTAAGGAGAAAAACAGGGGTATCAATCTATAATGGACCCAGGGAGTGAGACACGGTTTTCGACAGGATAAGCTACACTAAACCTCGAATAATAGAGAATCGAAAGGAGCATATCCATGGCGAAAAAAGTGATTACACCTGAAGCAAAATTAAAGATCGTTCTTGAGGCGCTTAAAGAAGAGCGACATATCGGAGAAATCGCCTCCGAACACGGAATCCATACTATTACTATAAGGCGCTGGATCGAAGAGTTAATAGCTAGCGCTGATAAGGTTTATGCCAGCACTAAGGCGGATAAGCAAGCCGCCCAGGATAAATTAAAACAAGAGCAGCAAATTGATAACCTTTACGCTGAAATTGGCCGTCTAACAACCCAGTTAGAATGGCTCAAAAAAAAATCTGGCCGAATCCAACTCCCGTAATGATCGAGAAGCCATGGTAGAGTGGGATCTCGGGGCAAAGCATTTAAGTATCAAAGACCAGGCCGACTTACTCTCGGTGAATAGGACAAGCCTTTACCGGAAAGACACCGGGCCTTCGGAGGATGAGGTTCAGATCAAGCATTTAATTGATCGGATCCACACCGAAAGACCATCTAGAGGCTCCCGTGGCATCCGTGATGACATCAACAACATGAAGCGGGGGTTCCGGGTTAATCGCAAAAGAATACAGCGTTACATGCGGGAGATGGGTATTCAAGCTTTCTATCCTGGCCCTAACCTCAGCAAACGCAATAAAGCACATTATGTCTACCCATACTTGCTACGGAACGTAAAACCGCTATATCCTAATCATATCTGGGGTATTGACATTACTTACTTGCCGATGCAGGGTCGCTGGATGTACTTAGTTGTCATTGTTGACTGGTATTCGCGGATGGTAGTTGGCTATGAGTTATCCCCAATAATGACCAAAGAATTTGTTCTAAAGGCAGTTAACGACACTATCACAAGGTATGGTAGCCCTACTATAATGAACAGCGACCAGGGGAGCCAGTTTACTTGCTTTGATTATATCAATCTGCTTAAAGAAAACTCGATTTTGATTAGTATGGATGGCAAGGGACGGGCCCTAGATAATGCCATCACCGAGCGCTTCTGGAGAACTTTGAAATGGGAAGATATCTACTTAATGCAATATGATACGCCCAAAGCTCTACGCATTGGGGTACATAAATATATTCGTTACTACAACGAAAATCGTAGTCATTCTTCGTTAGAGGGGGCGACGCCATCAAGCGTGTATTATTCTTATGATTCGACACCCCAAAAAGTAGCTTAAAAAAAGAAAATTTGTGTCTTGACAAAGGGGTCCATTATAATCCCTTGCGCACGAATCTGACTAATTACGTCATACCCATTGATATCCTCCATTAAGATATCCAGGATGATCAGATCAAAGGCGCCTTGCTCAATCATTGTTAATGCCTGACGCCCGTCCGTTGCATGGAAAACTTTGATGTTTTCGCCTTCAAGCGCAGTGGAGACTAGTTTTCGAACGGACTCCTCATCATCAACCACTAATACCTTAAATTTTTCCATTCTCCCCCAGTCCTCCTCTTTCGTTTGAATACTGTATACCCGTAAACACAAATAAATTCTCATTATTTCCTAAAAGGATCAAATTGTGGTCAAACCCTAAAAATTGAATGAGGAACAATTCCTTGATAATATTAGAAAAGCTATAGGTGGTATAGCAGTTTTTTCTTTAAAGTAGTCGCTCACGCTGGCTACCGAGTCGCTCATGCCGGTTACGGATGAATCGACCGACCGTCCTGTAGGATGAAAATCAGAGCCGGGCGCCTCGACAAGCAAGTCGTTCATGCCGCCTACCGACAATATTAATCATAGGCGGGTGAATCAACAAAGAAGGCACTCTCTAAGTGGTAGCCGGCATAAACGACTACTTTATTTAGGACCAAGCGATATTTAAGGTTGACGACTACTTAGAAAATAGCTCTCGATATTCGTCGCTCGTCGCTCGTCGTTCGCATGAATGATAGCCTTTGCGAC
>ENA-UOOK01002235-UOOK01002235.1-fermentation-metagenome-genome-assembly--contig:-NODE-2235-length-24194-cov-5.507602_pt1 | contig 24194 bp, 20 predicted proteins | sample MGYA00245777_ERZ724023 | MGnify/ENA primary metagenome ERZ724023 (study PRJEB28704, sample SAMN03018312) | fermentation metagenome | biome: anthropogenic terrestrial biome; feature: soil; material...
GATATTCCAGATATAGCAGGCCAATCCCAGTACATCCGGCCGGGCGCTATAGATATCGGCGAGGATATCCAGCAGTTCATGATTGATGGTATACTCCCTGGCCTGTATCTCCAAACCGGCAGACCGGCAATATGACTGTAAATATCGGATCGCCAGCGAGGAATGAACATATTGCGCATTTAAAGTTGTGACCAAGACATTCACGCTACCACCACACCTCAAAATTCTCTATAAGACGCTTTTTAATTATTCCCTGTTACCGACGCCATATCCTGCGGCTCACCGCTCCGCCTTTCCTGTCATAGAATGTAGCAGGCGACCATTGGAGGTATGGAGGTGCACCCATGAAAATTATAATCGACGGGCAAAGACTGCCCCTGGATGTGAAAATAACCAGGGACATCCTTACCGTGCTAAAAGGAGTGGCCAGGTCCCAGAACTGGAACCTGCATTATGATAATGTCCATAAAGGCGACTCTTTCCAGATCCCAGTTTTTAGCAAATTTATTGATTAAGGCTACAAATTCTTTTTGTTTTAATAAGGCATCGCGAAACAAAGTGGCTACAAACTCTTTGTCTTCTTCGTCCTTAAATTCGTTCATAAAAACTTGCTCACTTCCTTTAGACTCCTCAAACTCTTTAAGAGTCTTAATAACCATGCTTACTATAAACTCCGATTCGTCATTCCAAAAAATGCTCATCTCCTCAAATGTAGAATAAAGAGCTTCTTGTTGAGCAATAATCTTCTCGGTCAATTTAACAATAAACTTTTTATCATGGTCATAATCACTCTTTGTATCCACCATATACTCATTGTACATGTCGGAGTCTAAAATTACTTTGAAAAGTGATGAAATAAGCTGAGAGTTATCAGCCCAGGATAAACCGGTTTGTTGTTGATAACGAAGTAAATGGTCGGACTCAGCAAGTTGTTTGAGTACTTTATTGTCGATAAAGCGTGTGTTGGGATTCAAATCAGCCGGGGAAGGAACCTTCTTGCTCTTGCCTCTCTCGATTCGGTTAACTGCATATCCGTGAATATCAACCAATAACAACAGAACAAGGTGATACAATTCATAGGACTTAGAGATACTGTGAAAAAGTTCCTTTTCCATTTCGGGGATTGAAACATCACCTCGTTTGTTAAAGGCGTAAACCATTTGCACCACCTTTACTCTTAACAATCTTCTACTTAACATTATCGAAAGAACATTTGATTTTAAAATAGCAGCAACAAAAGTAATTCATTTTTTGAATATTACAACGACAGATTTACTCTAATTAACTGAAAATGTATGCAGATGGGAGAAGCCAAAAGGCAATCAAATCATTATGAGTAATTAATAATAATTAGACAGTTGCGGTTAATTAATTAAAAGATTAGAAAAATTTTGTAAACAAACATTCTTTAATTAGAAAAATAATTGCCACTTTTGACTTCTGTAACCGAAAGCGCTTTTTTTCTAACACAAAACAGATTGAGATGGAAGGATTTGACAAAAATGACGACTTTGAAAGGAATGACAAAGACGAGATTTTCTCAAAAGCCGTAAGAGCCGGAAAGAGAACCTACTTTTTTGATGTTAAAGCGACCCGCAAAAATGATTTCTACTTAACCGTAACCGAAAGTAAAAAGAGATTTGAAGATGATGGGCGCTTCTTTTTTGAGAAACATAAGATCTTTTTATACAAAGAGGACTTTGACAAATTCTCAGAGGGATTGGCGGAAGCCGTCGATTTTATCAAAAATGCACAACAGGAAGATGTAAAGCAGCAATCAGACGAAGGAAGTTTCGCAACTGTAAGCTCTTCAAAATTTTCTGATCTGGACTTTGAAGATTTAAACGAATAAAATAACGGCCTTAGGGCCGTTTTTTTTTGAAAAAACCCTAATAATGGGGATTGATGCAAATTATTACTATTATTAGATTTGCCGCTTCAATGATATAATGCAGGCTTGACAATAATACTACTATCAAGCCAAAATGAAAAACGGCAATGACATTAGCTGAATTAACAAACGGGCAAGAGGCGGTTATAACTAAGGTCAAAGGTCACGGCGCTTTTCGTCGCCGCATACTTGAGATGGGTTTTGTGAGAGGGAAAAAGGTTACCGTAATAAAAAATGCCCCACTAAACGACCCTATTGAATACCGCATACTGAATTATATGGTTTCCCTGCGTCGTGCCGAAGCTTCGTTGGTCGAGGTAGTACATTTCGGCGATGCTTCTGTGGCAGTCGAACCTCTATATTATGGCACAGACGCTACAACTGAACTCACTGAAAAGACCCCGGAGCTTAAGGATAAAACTATAAACATAGCTTTGGTAGGTAATCCCAACTGCGGGAAAACAACTATTTTCAACTACGCCAGCGGCTCCTACGAGCATGTGGGCAACTATAGTGGCGTGACTGTTGATATTAAAAGCAGCTCATTTAGCTATAAAGGCTACAAATTCAATATCTCGGATTTACCGGGCACCTACTCTCTGTCGGCTTATAGTCCTGAAGAGATATATGTGCGTGAACATATAAGACTTGAAATGCCCGACGTGGTCATCAACGTTGTCGATGCTTCAAATCTGGAGAGAAATCTTTATCTGACGACTCAATTAATCCACCTCGATGTAAAGGTCGTGATAGCCTTAAATATGTATGATGATTTCCAAAAACATGGGGATACGCTCGACTACCGCCATCTTGGAAGGCTGTTAGGCATGCCGATTGTCCCGACAGTCGGCTCCCGCGGCAAAGGTCTGGTCAAATTATTCGATAAAGTCATTAGCGTATATGAAGACCGCTCGCCCGACTCGCGCCCGGTAAGGGTTAATCTTGGTAAAACTCTGGAAGCAGGCATCCAAAAAATTGAGGAGCTTATATTGGAGCATGAAGAATTGTGTGTGGAAATTCCCCCGCGTTATCTGGCCATTAAGCTGCTTGAGCAAGACAAGGAGTACAGCAAACTAATAAAAAAGCGCACTTACGAAAATATTCTGGAACAGGCAGACTTGCAGCGCCACAAAATAGAGCATGAAAACCGGGAAGACATAGAAACTTCATTCACCGACGCCCGTTACGGTTTTATTGCAGGGGCACTTAAAGAGACCTACAAAGAAAATCCCATAAAGAGGCGAAAAACCACTGACGCCATTGATAACATACTAACTCACAGACTTTTTGGTTTTCCGATATTTTTCTTCTTTATGTGGCTCATGTTTCAGGCAACCTTCACCCTGGGTCAGTATCCTATGGATTGGATCGAGTCAGGAGTGGGTATGCTTTCATCCTGGCTAAGCGGAGTAATGAGCAAGGGCTCGTTTAAAGATCTTGTCATAGATGGAATTATAGGCGGAGTTGGTGGGGTAATAGTATTTCTGCCTAACATTCTTATACTCTTCTTTTTTATTTCATTTATGGAAGATACGGGCTATATGGCACGAGCCGCGTTTATCATGGACAAGGTGATGCATAAGATAGGCCTACACGGTAAATCATTTATTCCACTTATAATGGGCTTTGGATGTAATGTGCCGGCAATTATGGCCACCAGGACAATAGAAGACAGAAACAACAGACTTCTCACAATTCTGATAAATCCTTTTATGTCGTGTAGTGCACGTCTGCCTGTATATATCCTATTTATAGCTGCATTTTTCCCCGAACACCCGGGCACCTTGCTCTTTATATTATATGGTACAGGAATCTTGTTGGCCGTGCTTGTTGCCAAATTATTCAAGAGATTTATTTTCACCGGCAAGGATCACCCATTTGTAATGGAGTTGCCAACCTATCGCTTGCCAACTCTAAAGGCAGTCATTCGCAATATGTGGCATAAGGGTCAGCAATACTTACGTAAAATGGGTGGGATAATTCTGATAGCTTCCATCATAGTCTGGTTTTTGGGCTACTTTCCCCGCGAAAGTAGCAGCTCAGAGGCCTTAAAGGCTCAAATAGAAACTGTGACTTCCGGCTATAAGTCAGATCTTGCTTTGCTAGATGAGGGGCAAACAGAGCTACTGGCAGCCCAAAGAGATTCGGAACTTAGAAAGCTGGGAGAACAACTGCACCGAGAACAACAGGAGGAAAGCTATATAGGCCGTCTGGGTCATGCGATAGAACCGCTTATCAGGCCTCTTGGTTTTGACTGGAAGATGGGAGTCAGTCTTCTAAGCGGAATTGCCGCGAAAGAAATTGTGGTCAGTACTATGGCAGTGCTTTATCAGTCGGCTTACCAGGATGAGAACGATACTACCGCGCTTGCACAAAACCTTAAGAATGACAAATATGCAAATGGTGAGCCGGTTTTTACGCCCTTGGTAGCTCTGTCCTTCCTGTTGTTTATTTTGATATACTTTCCTTGCATTGCAGTAATTGCAGCCATCAAAAAGGAGTCGGGCGCGTGGAAATGGGCAATATTTACAATAGTCTATACCACCGGGTTGGCATGGTTGGTGTCCTTTGCAGTTTACCAGATAGGGAGCATTTTTGTTTAATTTGAATAATATAAAGACAATAATATGATACAGGATTTTTTAACTTATATAACAGTTGCCGCAGCGATAGCATACGCGGTTTTTAATCTGATAAAAACTCTGTTTTCATCATCAGGCAAAACAGGATGCAGCTCAGGATGCGGCACATGTGGAAGTGAAACAGCCGGGCTGAAGTCAGGCAAACTATCCATAAGTTCAAAGCAGGAAATGATGAATTGAGGAATGATGAATTGATGAATTGATGAATTGATGGATTGATGAATTGATGAATGATGAATTGATGGATTGATGGATTGATGGATGATGAATGATGAATGATGAATGATGAATGATGAATGATGAAGAGATGAATTGATGACTGAAAGTCTATAGCAGTTTGAAATTTCATGAAAGTCCTCTATTTTTGTTTTAACTTAAAAATAATTTAAAGCTAAAATAAGGATGACTAGAATATTGCTTAGCATATTGATTTCAACCCTGACTTTTTGTGTATCTGCTCAGGAAACAAGCCTTGAACTGGCCGATTTTGTGGCTAAGGGCACTTTCAGCCCTAAAAATCCGGGCAAGATTCAAGCCATGCAGGATGGCTTACATTACACGCGCCTGGAAGCCGGAGGAACTAAGATTGTAAAGTATTCCTTTGCATCACCCACGGCGATAGAAGTTATAGCCGACATTACGAAGCTGAAAGGCCCCGCTATCACAGGCGTTCAGGATTATGTCCTTAGTGATGATGAGACTAAAATTCTGGTATACACCAATCGTCAGAATATCTACAGGCGCTCATTCTCAGCAGATTATTATGTTATTGATATTGCCAGAAAGGAGATTGAGCCCTTATCAAATAAAGGCCCTCAGCAAGCCGCCACCTTTGCCCCCAACGGATATAGCGTGGCCTTTGTACGTAATAATAATATTTACATAAAGAATCTGCGCTTTCAAACTGAAGCCACCATTACCACTGACGGGGCAAAAGATACCCTTATTAATGGAGTGCCTGATTGGGTATATGAGGAAGAATTTCAATTCAACAAGGCTTTCGAATGGTCGCCCAATAGTGAAGAAATAGCTTATCTGAAATTTGACGAAGCGGCTGTGCGACAATGGCAACTGCAAAGCTATAAGGCCTCCTTTCCCGAAAACATGGATTATGAATTATACCCCGGTGAGTACAGTTACAAATATCCTAAGGCCGGAACTGCCAACTCTAAAGTATCAGTCCATGTTTTCAATATAAGGCAAAGAACAACAAAGAAGATGGATGTTAAGGGTGATGATGTCTATATTCCACGCATCACATGGACGAAGTCTCCCGGGGAGCTTGCGGTCATTGTGCTTAACCGCCGGCAGGATCAACTGGAACTAATGCTTGCCAACTCCTCTTCCGGCGTGACTCGCGGCATATTGACAGACCGCAATAGTCGCTACATTGCAGATGCGGTACTTGACAATGTTAACTTTCTATCTGACGGCAAACATTATGTCTATATGGCTGAGCTCGATGGCTATATGCACCTTCACCTCTACTCCTTAAACACGGGGAAAGTTAGGCAGCTCACCAAAGGCTCATGGGATGTAACGGCCTACTATGGATTTGATGAGGCCTCCAAGCTCTTTTACTTCCAGGCAGCAGCAAAGTCGCCCTTGCAACGCGAGGTCTATTCCATTAAGATGGATGGTAGCGGCATGACAGCCTTAGCTGCCGATAAGGGCACAAACGATGTGCTTTTCAGCAAAGATTTCAGTTATTACCTTTCTGAGTACAGTTCAGCTACTAAGCCTCCGGTCTATTCTATTTATAATAAAAAAGGAAAGCTTCAATACCTTTTGGAAGATAATGCCGAACTGAACAAGAAGCTGTCTAACTTCAAACTGCCAGCCAAAGAGTTCTTCAGCTTTAAGACTGAAGATGGTGTTGAACTAAACGCCTGGATGATTAAGCCCGAAGGCTTCGATGCGAATCGTAAATATCCTGTGCTTATGATGCAGTATAGCGGCCCCGAATCCCAGGAAGTGCTTGATAAATGGAAAATAGGATGGGAACAATATCTGGCAGGCAAAGGCTATCTGGTAGTCTGTGTTGACGGTCGCGGCACCGGAGCCAGAGGCGAAGAATTCAGAAAGCAGACCTATATGAACCTGGGGAAGATGGAAAGTGATGATCAGATAGCTGCTGCCCGCTACCTGGGAACCCTCAACTATGTTGATGCATCGCGCATTGCCATCTGGGGATGGAGCTATGGCGGCTATATTTCAGCCCTAAGCATGAGCAAAAGCAAGCTTTTTAAGGCGGGCATCTCTGTAGCACCCATCACCCACTGGAAATATTACGATACTGCCTTTACAGAGCGCTTTATGCGTATGCCTAAAGAAAACCCCAAAGGCTATAGCAGCTCCTCGCCTATCGACCTGGCTGATAATTTGAGTGGTCGTCTATTGCTGATTCACGGTACTATGGACGACAATGTACATATTCAAAACTCCTACGAATATGCCGACAAACTAATACAGGCGGGCAAGCAGTTTGATATGTTTATCTATCCCAACAGAGACCATAGTATTAGAGGTGGAAATGCACGTATGCACCTGTATCAAATGAAATTTGATTTTTTGGAGAAAAATCTGAAGTAATTTTTAAAACATTTTGTTGATAAAACAATATTCCTCTATATATTTGCAGCTCTCAAAACAGAGCTGAAGCCCGGATGGCGGAATTGGTAGACGCGCTAGTTTCAGGGACTAGTGTACGTAAGTATGTGCAGGTTCGAGTCCTGTTCCGGGCACAAAAGCCTCCTAAGCATTAATTGCTTAGGAGGCTTTCCTCTTTAAAAAATCATTTTAATGACAAATAGCAATATAGATCTTAGCCGCGCTGTCTTAGTCGAAGGTTTTAATATTGAAGCCTCTGTATGATAAAAAAGGCCGCGAGCCTGTGAGCTTGAACACAAAATATGTATCTTTGCATGTTTTTGAAAACTGAGAATCATTATAGATAAATCATGATAAAAATTACTTTTCCCGATAACACTGTTCGCGAATTCGAATCAGGGGTGACAGGCTATGATATAGCCACATCAATAAGCCCCCGCCTTGCAAAAGAGGTGCTAAGTATAAGTGTTAACGACAGTTTATGGGATATTACGCGCCCCATCAACAGCGATGCCAGTATCAAACTCCATAAATGGGAAGACGAGGAAGGCAAGCATGCCTTCTGGCATTCCTCCGCTCACCTTATGGCCGAAGCGCTGCAAAAGCTTTACCCGGGCATTAAGTTTGGCATAGGACCAGCTATTGAGAACGGCTTTTATTATGATGTTGATCCGGGCGATGGAGTAGTAATTGCTGAAGGCGACCTTGTTAAGATAGAAGAAGAAATGCGGCGCCTGGCTCAGCAAAAAAATGAGTACCGGCGTCGGGAAGTCTCCAAAAAAGAAGCTTTGGAGTTTTTTAGTTACGACCCATATAAGGTTGAGCTGCTAACTGATTTAGAAGACGGAACCATCAGTTTTTACAAGCAAGGCGAATTTACCGACCTTTGCCGTGGCCCTCACCTGCCCTCTACCGAGCCCATAAAAGCAGTCAAACTGCTCAGTGTGGCCGGTGCATATTGGCGCGGCGATGAGAAGCGTAAGCAGCTTACGCGTATTTACGGGATAACATTCCCGAAACAGAAGATGCTTGACGAGTATCTGGTTCAGCTGGAAGAAGCTCAGAAACGCGACCACCGCAAACTGGGCAAAGAGCTTGATTTGTTTACCTTCAGCCAAAAGGTTGGTCAGGGTTTGCCCCTGTGGATGCCCAATGGAGCAAGGCTTCGCGAGCGTTTGGAGAATTTCCTGAAGAAAGTACAACAAAAATATGGTTACGAGCCTGTAATTACCCCGCATATTGGTCAGAAGGAATTATATGTAACATCGGGTCATTATGCTAAGTATGGTGCCGACTCGTTTCAGCCTATTCACACTCCCACCGAGGGTGAAGAGTTTCTGCTGAAGCCTATGAACTGTCCTCACCACTGCGAAATATATAAGGCCCGTCCGCGTTCTTACCGGGATCTTCCTATTCGCTTTGCCGAGTTTGGAACAGTATATCGCTACGAGCAAAGTGGTGAGCTGCACGGTCTGACTCGTGTCAGAGGCTTTACTCAAGATGACGCTCATATATTTTGTCGTCCCGACCAACTAAAAAACGAGTTTATCAAGGTTATAGATATTATATTCTACATCTTTAAAGTGCTTGATTTTAAAGACTATACCGCCCAGATATCTTTGAGAGACCCCAATAATGCTGAAAAATATATTGGCTCAGACGAAAATTGGGACAAAGCTGAAAATGCGATTATTGAAGCCTGCAAAGAAAAAGGCCTCAATACCGTCATTGAAAAGGGAGAAGCTGCTTTCTACGGGCCCAAGCTCGACTTTATGGTACGCGATGCCATAGGCCGCAAGTGGCAGTTAGGCACAATTCAGGTTGACTACAACCTTCCTGAGCGCTTCGAGCTTGAATATATCGGTCAGGACAATGCAGCCCATCGTCCGGTAATGATTCACCGCGCGCCCTTTGGAAGTATGGAACGTTTTGTTGCTGTTCTGATAGAACATACCGGAGGCAAATTCCCCTTATGGCTCACTCCGGTTCAGGCTGTTGTCCTGCCAATTAGCGAGAAGTTTAATGACTATGCGCAAAAGGTTGTTGAACAACTTAATCTATCTGATGTTCGCGCAATCCTGGACGAGCGCAACGAAAAGATAGGAAAAAAGATACGTGATAATGAACTAAAACGCATTCCATACCTTTTAATTGTCGGAGAAAAAGAAGCCCAGGATGGCCTGGTCGCAGTGCGCCGCCAGGGAGAAGGCGATCAAGGAGCCATGACAATTGATGAATTTGCCCAATTTGTCAACAAAGAAGTTGAAGGCCAGTTGGCAGTTTAGAGTTATAAGTTATGATTACCCAAACACAATCCAAAGCCCGAAGGGGTGGTATTATATGGATTGTCGGACATTGAATTGCAAGAAAGAAAAAAAAATGATATATTATTCAAATCTCTGATTTTGATTATATATCTTTGCACGCCTAAAAAGCATTTGCAGAAGAAGAGAGAATTAAATAAAGTAGTAATTAAACATAGGAGGACTGGACTATAAGACCAAGAAGAAATCCGGGACAACCCCAAAAGGACGAATTCAACTACCGTGTCAATAATATGATTCGGATACCGCAGGTGCGCCTGGTAGGTGACAATGTTGAAAACCCCGGGGTTTATTCTACAAGCGAAGCATTGAAAATGGCCGATGCCCTTGAATTGGATTTGGTGGAAATTTCGCCAAAAGCTGATCCGCCCGTTTGCAGAATCATTGATTATCAGAAGTTTCTATACCAACAAAGGAAGAAACAGAAGGAACTAAAACAGAAAGCAGTACAGATTACTGTCAAAGAAATTCGTTTTGGTCCCAATACCGATGAACATGATTACAACTTCAAATTGCGGCATGCTGAGAAATTCCTCAGTGAGGGTTCAAAAGTTAAGGCTTTTGTGTTTTTTAAGGGACGGACTATTCTATTTAAAGAGAAGGGTGAAATACTTCTGTTAAGGTTTGCCCAGGATTTGGAAGAGTATGGAAAAGTAGAGCAGTTGCCACGTTTGGAAGGAAAGCGCATGACAATGTTTATCGCGCCTAAACCCAAGAAGAAATAGTTGCATTTTAATCAACTAAATATATATACAATGCCAAAGATGAAGACGAATTCCGGTGCTAAAAAGCGTTTTACCATCACCGGAACCGGAAAAATTAAACGTAAGCATGCTTTTAAGAGTCACATTTTGACAAAGAAAGCAACCAAGAGAAAAAGAAATCTTACCTATTCAACATTGGTTAACAAAGCCGACGAGAAAAACGTTAAGTTGCTGTTGGCAATGAAGTAAGACCGGGTTGGGAGTAAAGATTTTATTAAAAAAGTTATTTAACCGAATGAATTAGCAAAAAAGATTCCGAGAGGGAACGCTAAGCATTCTAAAAACAGTAAAAATGCCAAGATCAGTAAATACTGTTGCTTCAAGAGCACGTAGAAAAAAGATTTTAAAACTTACCAAAGGCTACTTTGGAAGAAGGAAAAATGTATGGACCGTTGCAAAAAACACCTGGGAAAAGGGTCAGCAGTTTGCATACCGTGACCGTAAACGCAAAAAAGGTCATTTCAGGGCATTGTGGATTCAGCGTATCAATGCTGCTGCCCGTCTGGAAGGTCTGTCATACAGCAAATTAATGGGACTTATCGCCAAGGAAGATATACGCATCAACCGTAAGGTTCTTGCTGATCTGGCTGTTAATCATCCCGATGCTTTCAAGGCTGTCGTTAAGCGCGCTACCGCCAACGCGAAATAAGCCTTTAGCAAAAACAGATATAAAACGTCCCCATAAGCGGGGACGTTTTTTTTTGCGTCCTCGCGCAAATCCCATCATTAGACTGATGCTTACAATAAATAAAAATTAGCCAAACTTTATAGAGCCATTTTTATATCTTTGTTACTTTGAGTTGATGACCTTTGCAGCGACAAAAGACTTTAACACTTATTTATTTCAATTATGAAGATAGCGCTTATTGGATATGGAAAGATGGGTAAGACCATTGAAAGAATAGCAGAAACGAGAGGGCATAAAATAGTGGCACGCATTGACCCCTTCAACGGGGAGGATTTCAGCGCTCCCGGCTTAGCCACAGCCGACATAGCCATCGAGTTTAGTCGCCCCGAAACTGCCTTCAACAACTATCTGGAGTGTTTTAAGCTCAATTTGCCGGTGGTCTCGGGTACAACAGGATGGCTTGATAAACTTGGCGAAGTAAAGGCCATGTGCGAAAAGGGTCAGACCTTCTTTTACGCATCCAATTTCAGTATAGGAGTTAATATCTTGTTCGCCATCAACGAACAACTGGCTAAAATAATGAACAAGTATCCACAATATGAGGTGGATATTACTGAAGTTCATCACACACATAAGCTTGATGCCCCAAGCGGCACAGCGATAACGCTAGCCGAAGGGATATTTGAAAATCTAAGTCGCAAAAGCAAATGGGAACTTGACAAGCAGTCCTCCGCCGATGCAATTGCCATCAAGGCCATTCGGGAAGGTGAAGTGCCCGGTATTCACACAGTAAAGTATAAATCGGAAGTGGACGAAATTACCATCCATCACAGCGCAAAATCACGCGACGGTCTGGCTCTTGGCGCGATAATTGCAGCCGAGTTCACACAAAATAAGAAGGGATTCCTAAGCATGAAGGATCTGCTGAAGTTTTAAATAATTTGTTCACTGATTGGTCATAGGTTATTACAGATTGAGGGTAGAATATAGAGACTTAGCAACTTAGCGTTTAGCTTATTAGCGGGAAAAGGAAAAAACAGAACTTTGAACTTTAAATTATTGACTTTATGCCCCAAACTTTAAACTCTGAACTCTGTTAACTGATGACTGCTCACTGATTACTTGATGGTTAAGTACAACAAAAATATTATTTAGTAAAATCATAAGAATGAACTTAAAAGATATTTCAACCGGCCGCAAGCTCAGATTTGCCTTGGTAGCGCTGGCTTTTATTCTATGCGTAATATGGATAGGCAACTATTGGCTTTTTCTTGGACTGCCTATTATTTTCGATATTTACATAAGTAAAAAAGTGCCGTGGGACTTCTGGAAAAGGAAGAAAGATGGCTCTAAACCTGCCGCCTGGGTTGAATGGGTTGATGCCATAGTGTTTGCCTTAGTTGCGGTATATATAATAAATCTGTTTTTATTTCAGAACTATAAGATTCCCACTTCATCGCTTGAAAAGTCTATGCTTGTGGGCGACCACCTCTTTGTGAGCAAGGTGAGTTACGGCCCACGCATGCCCAACACCCCGATAGCATTCCCCTTAGTTCAAAACACCTTTCCCATCACGAATTCCAAGTCCTACACTGATTGGCCCACATGGGATTACAAGCGTCTGAAAGGTTTTGGAAAGGTTGAACGTGACCAGATAGTTGTATTCAACTTCCCTACCGGCGATACAGTTGCCTTCCTGGTGCAGAACCCCGACTATTTCATTACCATCAGGCAGTTAGGCACTTATCAAAAGGCACAAAACCCCTCTCTCGCCGGGGGACGCAGTTTCAGCAGCGAATACGAAGAGCGCATGTTTATCAATGAGCTGGGGCGAAGAATAGTGAATAACAATCCCGGCGATTATGGTGATGTGAGATATCGTCCCGTTGACAGAAGAGATAACTATGTAAAGCGTTGCGTAGCCCTTCCCGGCGATGTGTTTGAGATTCGTCACAACCAGATATTTATCAACGGCGAGCCTGTTACAAACCCTGAGAATCTTCAACACAATTATCATCTTATTACTGACGGAACTCTGCTTAATCAGCGCTTTTTTGAGCGACTGGGTATCTCAAATGACGACCGTAGAGATGGAGGAAATGGCCCCCATTATCTCCTTCCTCTCACTCAAAAAATGTATGAAAGCATTAAGGATTACGACTTTATCAAAGTACTTGAGAAGGATGAAGAAAACCCCAACGGCAGCGGAATGCAGGTCTTCCCCTACAGCAAGCATTTTAATTGGAGCCGCGATAATTATGGACCCCTTCTTATTCCCAAAAAGGGCGAAACAGTTGATCTAAGTCCCGAAAATATTTTGCTCTACGAAAGGATAATTACCGCCTATGAAGGCAATACCCTGGATTTTAAAGAGGGACAAATATTCATAAACGGGCAGCCAACAAACAGCTACACCTTCAAGATGGATTATTATTTTATGCTTGGCGACAATAGACATAAATCAGCCGATTCGCGCTACTGGGGCTTTGTTCCTGAAGACCATATTGTAGGACGACCTCTTCTGGTATGGCTCTCGCTCGACAAGGATAAAGGCTTCCCGGCTAATATTCGCTGGAATAGATTCTTTAAGTGGGTAAAGAACGAATAGTCCTTCAACGATAAAATAAGGCAGAGCAATGGCTGACAAGCACTGCTCTGCCTTTTTGTTTCAGCCAATAACTAAGTGATGAGAAAAAAAGTAATAATTATAGCCCTTTGGCTGGCAGCCGGCCTGCTCCTGGCCGACTTGATTTATCGCTATGGCTTTGAGGTATTAAGAGTGCCCACTGCATCCATGGAAAATAATATCAAGGCCGGCGATTTCGTGCTTGTTAACAAACTGGTACCCGGCCCTCGCTACCTTGTCAATAATCCCGAAAATTATGGCCGCCTTTTCATAACAAGAAAGCTTAACTATAATGATATTATAGTCTTCAACTTCCCGGATGCTGACACTATAATATCCGGCAAGCCTGCCGAAAGCTACTATCTGCTTCGCAGGCAATATCCAAACCTGGATTCTATGCTTACCCGCGAAAAGTGGGGAGAGCTAAAAAGGACTAAGGTAAACCGGCGCCCTAGAATGATAAAACGCCTTGTAGGCTTGCCCGGCGATACTATCTGTATTAGGGATGGGCACCTACATATTAACGGAAGCCTGCAAACTGAGGATGAGGCATTCTTTCGCTACCGGTGGACAGGAAATGACAGTCTGCTCCATGAATTTAAAATGCGCTTAGGCGAAGCACTGCAAACAGCAAGTTTAAATATCGCGAGTGATACTGCGCGCGCCAGGACTTCAAGCACCGAGGCTCAGTATTTCAGGTTAAGTAATAGCGAGCTAAGAGCCGCAGGCGAGCTGTCTGCCTATCTCAAACCTTCTTTTATTACCTCGGGCATATACGACCCTTATGTCTTTCCTTTTGAATCCTCTTTGAGGTGGAACGCCGACAATATGGGCCCATTTTATCTGCCGCGCAAAGGCGATGTTGTCGAATTAAACAGTAATAATATACATCTGTACAAACGGATGATAGAGGTGTTTGAAGATACTGAAATAGAAATAAGAGGAAAATTCATTTATAGTAAGACTAAGCCACTAACTAAGTACCGCTTTAAGCTTAACTATTATTGGGCGCATGGCGACAACCGCTCCCGCTCCTTCGACAGCCGCTACTGGGGCCCCGTGCCCGAAAACCATATTGTAGGAGTGGTCAGATGACAAGCAGTTTAGCATTTAGCGTTTTAGCAGCTTAGCAGCTTAGCAGCTTAGCAGCTAGCAGTTCATAACTCATAAATCTTAACCCATAACTTATAATTCATCACCCATAACTCATAACTGATTCATCACCCATAACTCATTTTAGCAGTTCAGCAAGAAAACTATGCTCATAAAATGTATTTAAAGCTTGGCTTTGAGGTAATTGAAGAAACCGACGTTGAATATATTATGATTAAGCATATTGGCCGTTATTCCGCCCTTGTTGGTTAATACCCTGGCGGCAGGGCATTAGAGTAGCCCTGCTGCTTTTTGGTAATAGCTCTGGTTGAGGCGGAGACGGCTCAGCGAGTTGATATATTCGCTATAGGCACTTTGCCACATGCTTTGGGCTTCCATGTATTCCGAAAGAGTCTGCATCCCTGTGTTGTAGCGGTTTTCGCTAACGCGAAGGTTTTCCTGAGCCTGAGCCAGTGAATTTTTTGTTAACTCTACTTCAAGTGCAGATTCAACAAGCTTGTCGTGGGCCTGCAAGAGCTCCAACTCCATAAGTTGAGCCAGGTCTTCACGCTGAAGCATAGCCATATTTTTTTCTGCTTCGGATGCCCGGATCTTATTATGCCCTTCTCCCCAGTGAAAGATGGGGATTTTGAGAGATACAAGTGCTGAGAAGGATGTCGCGTCAAGCAGTTTGTTGTCGTTAAGCTCCAGTCCGTTTATGTAGCCGTAGTTGGCTGACACACCGAGGTTAGGCAGAAAGTCACTTCGTGTAAGTTTCACTTCCTGTTCCTTTAATAGTATCTGCTGTTCAAGCATGGCGTATTCAGGGCGTGAGCTTATATCACTCATATTGCCGTAGTCAAGCTCAGTAATATCATCAAAAGTGTGGGGCAGGATTATTTCGCTGCCAAAAGGAAGTCCTGTTACATGGCACAGGTTCTTAAGCGCAAGTCGGTAGCCGTTTTGTGCACGGCGCAGCTGCAATTCAGCCTCGTTAAGTTTTACCTGCACCTTTAACATATCGTTTTGATGCTTGAGGCCAACCTCCACTGCGTTTTGCACATCTTTCAGCAGTCCCTCGAGCAGTTCTTTATACGACTCAGCAAGTTTTATTAGCTCCTTTGTTTTTACGCAGGTCCAGTAAGCTTCATCAGCCTTCACTATTACTTCAGCATGAGTTAGATCCCGGTTCAGGTCTGCAATTCTGTCTCCTATTTGAGCCATACGGTAGGCCGAAGAAATCTTCCCTCCCATATAGATTGGCTGCTCGGCACTTATACCGGCCATCCATGTGTTCTTAAGGTCGAATATCAGGTCGATACCGGGGAAGAAGGCATATTGATTGAAGACAGGGTTGCCGTCAGCTCCCATTACCGGACTCCCGCCGGTGCCAAGCATAACATTAGGGAGCAACTCGCCAGTTGCCGGGTCGCTGATATAGGTTGGGAGGTAGCCCCCCGGTATCTGAGTCTCAAATTTACTGTCTGAATACAAGTAGTTGCCCGATAGGGAAAACTTGGGCAGGTAATTGGCCTTATATGCCTTTAGCGTGTATAAGGCTTTTTCCTTATTTTGCTTTGCCAGGGCCACTGCCTTGTTGTTTTCAAGAGCCAGGGCACGGCATTGCTCAGGACTCATCTCCTGCCCCTTTACCCACAGGGGTAGAAGCAAAGAAGCAAAAAGAACTAAGATTATGTTTTTGATTTGCATCGTTATACTCGGTTTAATCATATCACTTAAGCTTAATTTTAAAGAAGATAGCATAGAGCACCGGGATGAAAAGCAGGGTGATCAGCGTACCAACTAATAGACCGCCCATAATCACTACAGCTGCAGGCCCGAAAAGCGGGTCGTTAAGCAGGGGTATCATACCCAGGATGGTGGTGAGCGATGCCAGCATTACCGGGCGGAAACGATTTTCGGAGCTGTCCATCAATGCCTTTACCGGTTCCACGCCTTCCGAAATCTGCAGGGTGATTTCATCCATCAAAACTATTCCGTTTTTAATAAGCATTCCCACTAGTCCCAATGCCGCTACTATGGCTACGAAGCCGAAGGTCTTGCCCGAAATCAGCATTCCGGCAATGATGCCGATTGAAAGCAAGGGCATACAAAGTATGATAACCAGAGGCTTTCTATAATCCTTAAATAGCATTATCAATATCGCTATCATCAGGATAACAGCCAGGGGATAGTACTTAAACAGGTACTTGGTTGACTGCTGGCTGGCCTTATACTCGCCTTCCCAGCTCAGACTGTAACCCGCGGGCAAGTCTATCTCTTCTATTTGGGCGGCAATGCTTTGCCGTGCACTTTCAACGGCCAGGCCGGGAACGGGATAGCACTGCACGCTCATGGCACGTTCGCCGTTGCTGCGTATAACCACCGGTTCTTCCCAGTTAATATAAACCCCGCTTGAGGCCTGACTTAGGGGAATGGTTTGCATTATAGATTCCAGAATTTCTTCCTCTGAAACGCTCCCTGTCAGAAGGCCCTGTATGCTTTCGCGGTCGATACTGCTCAAGGATGGCAACAAGCCGAATACAGGCGTGTTCTCCAACGACTCGATGGGCTTGCCGTCCTTGTCAACAGTTTTTAGAGTTATTGCTTTACTTTCTATACCATCGTAAAATTCGGCTATGGGAATGCCGTCGGTTGCGCTCATAACAGAGAGCCCTATGTCACGGCGACTCAAGCCCAGACCACGAGCCACCGCTTGGTTGTAATCAATCATCAGTACCGGAACCTTTTGGGGCCAGTTGCTTGTTGGCATATAAACCGCCTGACTTTCAGCGATAACATCTATGGCCTGAGCCCTTAGATGTTTTAGCACCTCCGGGTCGGGCCCGCGGAATTCAACCTCTATGGGGAATTTTTTATACATCAGGTTGTAGCGTTTCACCCTGATATAAGCATCCGGATAGTTTTCGTTAAGGTAGTTTTGTATCTCATCGATTGATGCAACCAGAGCTTTGGATGAGACATAATCAACAATCAGTTCACCATACGATAGAGAAGGGTCGGCAATGGTTCTGACAAGGTTGTAGCGGGCGGGCGTTCCGCCGATTGAAGTCGTTACATGCCTTACATCTTCACGTGCCAGCAGATAGTCCTCTATTTCGCTCAAATCGGCCTTTGTCCGTGAGCTGTTCAGTCCCTCATTCAGTTTGTACTCAATATATAGCTGGTCGTAATCCATATCGGGAAAGAAGCCCTGGGGCAAAAAGCGAAAGCAGAAAACGCTTATAAGAACCAGTGCTACGCCCGTAGCCAGAGTGATAAAGCGGTGCGACAAGGTCCAGTTGAGGACCTTGCGAAGGGCTTTATAGTATTTGTTGTCGTAGGGATCCTTCCCGCTGTCGCCATCCTTTATTTTTAAGCTTTTATCGGCCAAAATAGGAATTAGCGTCAAGGCTAATACCCAGCTTAGCAAAAGCGATACAGCAAGCACTATGAATAGGTCGCGCACGTAGAAGCCTGCTGTGTCGGGCGACAAGAATATGGGCAGAAAAGCCATAATTGCTATCAGCGTAGCTCCCAGCAGGGGCATAGCAGTTTTAATGCCTATAGCCGTGAGAGCCTTTTTGCGTTCATGTCCGCGTTGGAGGTCAATTTGTATGCCGTCGAGGATAACGATGGCATTGTCAACCAACATACCCATTGCAAGTACGAAGGATGCCAGTGATACTCTCTGGAGGGTGCCATCGAAGAGTTGCAAAATCATCAGCGAGCCCAGAACGGTAACCAGCAAGTTTAAGCCCAGTATCAGACCGCTGCGAAGTCCCATGGTGAAAATCAGGAGAATTACTACGATGAGTACTGACTCTATAAGGTTGATAACAAAGGAGTTTAAGGCTGTATTAACCCTTTCCGGCTGGAAGAATATTTTGTGGACTTCCATGCCGGCAGGCAGACGTTCTTCCTTCAGGTTTTCCATTACCCGGTCAACCTGCTTACCTATTTTTGTAATGTCGCTTTCTCCCAGTGCCGAAACGGCAATTCCCAGAGCCTGTTTTTTGTCGTATCTCAAATCATTGCGTACCGGGCTGGCATAGTTCTCCTTGATTCGGGCAATATCGCGAAGGCGTAATTGGTCGTTTTCATGCCCTTGCAGCAGAAGCATGCCTATATCTTCCACTGTGCGGTATTTGTCGTTGACGGCAACTCTTATTCTTGCCTCACCACTTTCGTAGTAACCCGAGTAGATGGTTTGGTTTTGCCCCTGAAGAGTTGACAAAACCTCGGCAGGGTGTACACCAAGATTAGCCAGCTTGTCTTGAAACAGCTCAATTTCAATATTTAACTTTTGTTTACCGTAAATGCTGACATTAGAAACTCCTTCAATTTTAAGGAACTCCTTTTTTATCAGTTCAGCATATTTTACAGCCTCCTGATTGTCGTATCCTTCGTAGCTGAGGGCATACATCATTCCATACATGTCGCCAAAATCGTCCATCACCACAGAGGGCGATGCCCCTTCCGGCATACTGCTTTGAACCATGTTTACCTTACGACGAAGCATGTCCCAGTGCTGCTCTACTTCCGGGTTGGGCACTGTGGTTGCCAGCTCAACGGTAATCATGGATACATCGTTCATTGAGCGGCTGCTGATATTGCCAATGCCCTTCATCGAGCGAATGCTTTTCTCCAGCTTATCAGTCACTTCCAGTTCTATCTGATGAGCAGAGGCTCCCGGGTAAAGCGTTACCACTGTAGCTACCTTGACCTTAATCTCGGGGTCTTCGGTTTTGCTCATGCCGTGGTAGGCAAAAATTCCGCCCACTATCAATACCATCGTTAGGAAATAGATAAGTTTTCTATTTCCCAGCGCCCAGCTTCCTACATCTTTCATAACAAGCCTCCTATATTTGTTTTTTCAGCTTGTGGCAGTAGTTTTACTTTTTCACCCTCGCTAAGAAAATGCACCCCTGCTGTTACAACTTGCTCTCCGGCTTCGAGGCCTTTGGAAATTATTATTCGGCCGTCATTTGTGATTTCACTCACTGTAATGCGCCTCGCGTTAATGCTCTCCTGAGCCTCGTTATAAATCCAAACCGTGGGCTGATCATTAATTTGAAACATGGCAGACAAGGGGAGGCTCACCAGTCCGGAGCTTTGTCTTTTGTATGCTATGTTTACCATGGTTGTCATACCCGCTGAAGGCAGCGTTGTGCCGGGCAGCTCCCTGAATCGGAGCCTTAGCGTGTAGAGCTGGTTTAGATTAGCCTTATGGTTGATTGATATGAGTTCGAGAGGAAAGTCAAGAGCCGGATATAGTTGAAAATTGCATGTGAAAGCCTCAAAGTCCTCGCGTCTGATATATTCAGAAGCAGGAATATTGATTTCTACTTCGGGGCTGCTGCTGCTAATCATTGAGAATATGGGCATCCCGGCTGCAACAGTCTCGTTGCTGTCGAAGTAGCGCTTTTGAATATAGCCGCTGAAAGGCGCCCGCAGCTTGGTGTCGGCCACGGCGTTTTTGTGAGCCTCATATTTAGCAGTTATCTGTTGCAGACCCAGCCTGGCCTTGTCGTAGTCGTTTTCGCTTACGCTGTTTTGTTCGTAGAGCCGTATAACTCTTTCTGCTTCGGCTTTTATCTGCCGATATTCTGCTTCGGTAGCGGCAAGTTGAAGAGCATAGTCGCGAGAGTCCATCTCGGCCAGCACTTCGCCTTTGCCTACAAGTTGACCTTCCCTTACATAAAGTCGGGCAATGGGGCCGCTAATTCTGAAAGCAAGCTTGACTTCAGATGCAGCTTTTACTTTTCCCGGGAAGGAGAGGCTCTTAGCTTCGCCATAGGCGCGTGCTTTTTGAACCTTTACGGTTTTGACAACATTCTTTTCCTGCGTTTTCTGATTGCATCCCGAAATGCTCAGAACCAGGGCACATGAAATTCCGATTACAATATTTCGCATTTTAATAACTGTTTGTTTGCAGTGAGTTTAGTAAATGAGGGCTTTGAGAAATCACATCTTTCCGTGCCCGCGACTGGCTAATTTACTAACTTTTCAGCTATAAGCGGAAGCTACTTTCGTGATTCGTATTTTTTTTAGGATGAATGGGCGAAATATGGCTTTAAAAAGCTCAGAAAATATTGGACTGTGTAAAGAATCAATATATATGCTTAGATACTCGTATTTATTATTTTCATATATTTGCCGGAAGTCATGAAAAGCCTGCTTTGCAGGCAAAGCTGCAAAGTTGAGCAGCCGCCTTGCTCTTAGGGGCTTTGCTGGCGTAGCCGAAAAGCCGGGCTCACTACTTCGGTCGGGAACAAGACTTCAGAGCTATGTTTTTTGATTTTAATGAGAATACGAATATTAAAGAAGGGAAAAATGAAACTAGTTTATAAAGGTAAGACAAAAGATGTTTATTCATTAGAGGATGGTAACTACTTGTTGAAATTCAAGGATGATGTAACCGGTGAAGATGGGAAATTTGACCCCGGAGCTAATACTGTGGGCCTAACAATGGAGGGAGCAGGTAAGGCAGGGCTGAAACTTACCAGGTTGTTTTTTGAAAAGATAAGGCAAAACAACATTCCTACCCATTACATAGATGCAGATATCGAGGCTGCTACCATGACAGTGAAACCTGCTACGATGTTTGGAAACGGCTTGGAAGTGATTTGTAGATTTAGAGCCGTGGGCAGTTTTACACGTCGCTATGGAATGTATGCAAAAGAAGGGCAGGAGCTCGACGCCTTTGTTGAAGTAACTCTTAAAGACGACGCCAGACAGGATCCTCCAATTAGCGAGGACGCTCTGGATATGTTAGGCATTCTTAGCAAGGCAGAATATGCCTTATTAAAAGATCTTACCAAGAGAATATCTAAGATTATCAAAGATGAACTGGCAAAGAAAAATATAGAGCTTTATGATATCAAGCTGGAGTTTGGCCGTGTAGGTGATGACAAGCATATTGCCTTGATTGATGAAATTTCAGGTGGTAATATGCGTGCCTATAAAGACGGGAAATATATTGAGCCCTTATTGCTCGAAAAAATCATGACAAATTAAGGCTTGCTATAAAGAATAATGGGAAAGGGGGTATCTTAAAAGTCAGAGACACCCCCTTTTTATTCGTACTCCTACCAGCGGAGTTTTTCAAATATTCAATTCTTGGAAGCTTTGAAAAACTTATTTGACAGCCTCTTTTTAGTTTAGATTAGATCTCCTGAGAGATGAAGTTTTGCCCTTTGACCGATTATGTGAGCCTGAGCGCCGTGAGGCCGGGGCAGAAACTCTTGCTGATGCAGCCGGAGCGGGCTCTGCACTTCCAAGCGGGAAGGGATGGTCTTCTACAACTTCGATCTTTCGTTTGATTAATTTTTCAATATCCTTGAGAAAGGCTTGTTCCTCACTGTCACAAAAAGCGTAGGCGGTGCCATCGGCGCCGGCCCGGCCGGTTCGGCCAATACGGTGTACATAGGATTCGGGGACGTTGGGCAGGTCGTAATTGATGACGTACTCCAAATTATCCACATCTATGCCCCGTGCAGCAATATCGGTAGCCACCAAAACGCGGGTTGTTTGTTCCTTAAAATTACTCAAGGCCTTTTGTCGCGCGTTCTGCGATTTATTGCCGTGGATGGCCTCAGCTGCGATACCGCTTTTCTTAAGCACACGAACCACCTTGTCGGCTCCGTGTTTGGTGCGGGTGAAAACCAATGCCGATTTAATGCCTTTATTTTTCAAAACCTCTTGGAGTAAGGAGATTTTATTGGACTTGTCCACAAAATAGACGTACTGCTTGATGGTCTCTGCCGTTGACGATGCCGGGGTGACTTCCACCTTGACCGGATTGCGCAATATGGTGTTGGCCAATTTTACAATGGCGGGAGGCATGGTAGCCGAAAAGAATAGCGACTGTCGCTTTGGCGGCAAAACAGCAAGTAGCCGTTTTACATCATGAATAAAGCCCATGTCGAGCATTCTGTCGGCCTCATCCAGGACAAAAATTTCAATCTCACGGATCGAAACCAGTTTCTGGTTCATTAGGTCGAGCAAACGGCCCGGAGTAGCCACCAGTATATCCACCCCATTCTTTAGGGCGTTTACCTGAGAATGCTGATTAACACCGCCAAAAATAACGGTGCTGCTCAAACTGGTGTGGCGACCATAATTGCTGATGCTTTCACCTATTTGAATGGCAAGCTCACGGGTCGGGGTTACAATAAGAGACTTGATGGGTCGGCGACGACTTCGGTCGCTCTTCTGATTATAAAGCAATTGCAGGATGGGAATAGCAAAGGCAGCCGTCTTTCCGGTGCCGGTTTGGGCACAGCCCAATAAATCGTGTCCTTTTAATACTTCTGGAATAGCCTCTGCCTGAACCGGAGTTGGTATTTCATAACCTTCTTCTCTTATAGCCCGGGCTATAGGGTCGATAAGGTTCAATTCGTTAAATGTCATATAATAAAAATCTGAATAAAAAAGGGAGCTGCCAAGGGGCAACTCCCAAAGTTCTGCAAAGATACATTAAAAACGGGAGAAGTCTCACTTTCACAATCAAACCTGTCGCCTAAAAGATTTTCCGCAGCGCGAACTAAGTGTTAAGTTGCAAATAAAAGCTCCCTATGCAAATTCAAACCAGTCTTGAAGGAACCCTGATAAAAGTAAGACCTATTAATACTAATTGACCGGGTGGATACCTGATTATCCATCTAATCTGGGGCAAGGCTTAATTAAATTCGTGGGTTTTATAAATCATCCAAGGCCTTTTGCCTTATTTTCTCGCTGTTAATTTTGTCAAAATACGAGAGAGCTACATACCCACTCATTATTCCATAATTCTTTAAAGTTAGTTTAATGCTCCCCTTTTCTGTTTCGTAAATGGTGTAATACTTACAGCCGTCCATTGCGAGTTCTAATAATTTACGCTTGCCATCACTTCCTTCAATAGGGCTGTCAAATTTTTCAACAGATTCCGTAGGATCTCCGTATTTTTCAGTCAACAATTCTTTAAGATTGAAATAGTCGGATGAAAGCGATGTCCAGCTTTGTTATGCTGGAAAATCAACTGTTATTTGACTAACCAGGTCTTTCCCTTTTAGTGTTGCGACTCTGATTCTGCAATCTTTGTAAACAGCAAAATCTCCCCTTAATGTTGCGATACCATCTTCCATCTCAATTAGAGTGAATTCATCTTGTTTCATTTTAGAAACATACTCATTTAGCGTTCCGTCAATAGGCACGCCTTTGAAAGTCATATGCTGATTATCTTCGGTATTGTTTTGTGCAAGGCTTGCCATAGTCAGTACAAAACAGAAAAGTTAGCTAAGAACTGATTTCATTGTATCCATTTTTAATTCGTCAATAGTGCTGCGTTTTTTGTGTAAAAATTGCAAAGGGGCATCTCCGGAAAACTGCTAATAAGAAAGTTTAAGATACCAATAATTTAAAACATTCCATAATATCAAATTGAATAATAAACGATTTCTGATGGGGTCAGCATGCTCTGGATTGACCACACAGCGCTTTTCTTAGTAAAAATAGACTTTAAGTTTCAAAAAATGTTTTTCAAAGATATGATACGACACTATGCTTATAAGTATAGTAGTAATTAAGGTCTGCTGAAAAACTCGCATCGCTTAATTCAGAAGGGTTGAAATTTG
>ENA-UOOK01002237-UOOK01002237.1-fermentation-metagenome-genome-assembly--contig:-NODE-2237-length-24184-cov-30.722906_pt1 | contig 24184 bp, 22 predicted proteins | sample MGYA00245777_ERZ724023 | MGnify/ENA primary metagenome ERZ724023 (study PRJEB28704, sample SAMN03018312) | fermentation metagenome | biome: anthropogenic terrestrial biome; feature: soil...
CCGCTGGGTAGGTCATCACCAAAATCGCCACTCAGATTGGCGGGACTGGGGATAATATCATAGCTGGCTCCGTCATTGGCACTAAGCTTGAAAGTGATATCGCAAAGCTCAGCATTCGCATCATAGAGATCATAGTAAATATCCACAATCTTGCTGCCATCCGTGCGCTGGCTGGCTGTTACGTTGCTTACTACCGGTGCAGTATTGGGAATGGGCGTTTTTTCCACTTTGATATAGTCCCAATGGGCATATTTGGTGGTGCCGTCAAACTTGCTGGATAAGCGCATCCGCAGGTAGTTGCTGCCAGCAGGCACATCCACCGAGACCGCTGTCCAGGCATTGCTGTTGTTATTCACTGTTACCCAGTTATCCCAGTTCGTACCGTTGTCGAATTTTACGCTGTAACGGCAATAGTCGTTGGTGCTGGCAAGGTTTCTGGTATAGTAATAGAAACTTACAGTGTAGGTATAGCCGGCTTGCAGAGTAAGGGTGGATAGGCTTACTGTGCTTTCCACATTGTCCAAATCCCAACCCGCCCAGTAGTAAGTTCCGTTGTAGGCTTCGGCCCCGCCCATGCTTTCGGAAGTGGGACCCCACCAGATGCGTCTGCTATCCGGAGTAGGATTGGCAGTGTAGCTCCAGGTATCGTCGGTACCAGATTCGAAACTTTGCAGGGCAAGGGTTTCGGCAAAAACAAAGGTAGCAAACAGAACAAACATGGCTGCCAGTAACAGACGTAAGGTATAGGCGGACGCTGATCCGCCTTTTTGTTCAGGCGCTACGGCGAGCGCCGGTACGCTATAAATCCACTTCATTTGTCACCTCCCACGGTGTAACTGCGGAGGGCAGCTTTAAGCTCCGCCAGGCTGATTTTGGCATCAGGATTAGCCAGGGCGGCCTGAATCACATTGTCCACATCGCCACGATAGTTTTTATATGCCAGCACCTTGTAGAACATCTGGTTTCGGAATTCCGCCACATCGTGATGGGTATAAGCAGTAGTGTAGCTACGGCCCAGGAAGTAATAATACTGGTCATCTTCATAGGGAGTTTCGTTGTAGAGCACGATATAGCCATCCGGAGTGAGAGGACTGTTATAGATGTTCTGTGTAACCGGTTGCCAGGTGATTACTGCGTCTAATCCGTTACTGGTGTTCACGGCTACTCCATCCGGGGGCAGGGGGAAAAATCCCCCTGCACCCCCACATTGTCCTAAACTCATTGTTCTCCTGCTTTTTGCGGCATTTGCAAAAGGCAAAAAGGACAAAAAACAAAAATCAAGGGGAAACCCTAACACAGCGGAAGCCTATAACGGTGTAGCTGTAAGTCGCATCGGCGTTGCTCCGAAAGGAAACGGTGCAGCCGAGGGCATCGCTGCCCCAGCCACCACCGCGGAACACACGGGAAGACCCGCTATTTGCTCCCGTAGGATTAGTTTGTGAACCACTTGGATAGCTACCATAAATATCCCACACCCATTCCCACACATTGCCACTCATGTCGAAAGTGCCAAGCTCATTGGCAGCTAATGCTCCAACGGAGTGAGTTGAATTGTTTGCAGATCCCCAATTGTCCCAATACCATCCAACGTCATTAAGATCGTTACTGCCACTATAGGTATAACCCTGGCTCTGGTTACCACCCTTGGCCGCAAACATCCATTCCATCTCAGTCGGCAGGCGGTAGCCATTGGCAGTCCAGTTACAGCTTACATTAGTATGGTTGGAATAGCTGGTATTCCAACCAGAGGGCCAGCCATCAGGATTAGTACCGTAGGTGCTGTAGCTGTAACAGGGGGTAAGCCCTTCCTGCAAACTCCGCCGGTTGCAATACTCTATCGCATTGAACCAGGATACTATTTCCACAGGACGGTTGGGATTGCCTCCAAAGTATGAGGGATTAGTACCCATCACGGCCTGGTATCCTGCCTGCGTAAGCTCGTATTTGTCGATGTAGAAGCTGCTGAGTGTAACATTGGAAGTTCCATTATGGAAAGTGCCGCCCTGAACAAAAACGAAATTCGCTGGTGGAGGTGTAGGTTCGATTGTATATGTTGCACTCGCCGTTGCGCTTGGCGTCCAGCCATCTTTGAAACCCTTGGCCTTGATGGTGGTCGTGCTGCTCACACTGAACGGACTGCTGTACGCTGTGGAACTTGACGTAGGCTCGCTGCCATTGGTAGTATAGCGAATAGTAGCATCGGCTGTGGTAGTGGAAATGATGACATTCTGCGCTGAAGTATATGTCCCTCCCGCTGGACTGAAAGTGGGTGTGGCTACCGTTTGCTGATCTTCCGGTTCAGTTGTTTCCTTCTTACAGCTAAACGTCAGTAAAATTAGTAAAAGCGAAATAATAAGTACTATAAGTCGCTTGCTTTTCATCTTTCCTCCATTAATCTTTGTTTGATTTTTTACTGTTATCTCTATCTATTATCCAAAACATACGCATCTCTGTCGGTGTCTCGTCAAGCTTGGACTGGCAAGTTCACGAGATCTCCGGAAATCTTTGTGTGTACGGGCGCTCGCCGTAGCGCTCTTTTTTAAAGAGAGCATCGCATACATAGGCGGTTCGGCGACCGCCTGTACAATCACGGCGGGCAGGGGGATAAATCCCCCTGCACACCCACTCTGTCCTAAACTCATTGTTCTCCTGCTTTTTGCGGCATTTGCAAAAGGCAAAAAGGACAAAAAACAAAAATCAAGGGGAAACCCTAACACAGCGGAAGCCTATAACGGTGTAGCTGTAAGTCGCATCGGCGTTGCTCCGAAAGGAAACGGTGCAGCCGCCGGCATCGCTGTACCAGCCACCACCGCGTACCACACGGTAAGACCCGCTATTTGCTCCCGTAGGATTAGTTTGTGAACCACTGGGATAGCTGCCGTAGATATCCCACACCCATTCCCAAACGTTACCACTCATGTCAAAGGTGCCAAGCTCATTGGCGGTTTTTTCTCCTACATCATGAGTTCTGCTACCGGAGTTTGAATAATACCATGCCACATCAGCAATGGTGTTACTGCCACTATAGGTATAACCCTGGCTCTGGTTACCACCCTTGGCGGCAAACATCCATTCCATCTCAGTCGGCAAGCGGTAGCCATTGGCAGTCCAGTTACAGTTTACATTAGTATGGTTGGAATATCTGGTATTCCAACCAGAGGGCCAATCATCAGGATTAGTACCGTAGGTGCTGTAGCTGTAACAGGGGGTAAGCCCTTCCAGCACACTGCGCCGGTTGCAATACTCTATCGCATTGAACCAGGATACCTGCTCTACCGGACGATCGAGATTGCCACTGAAGTGTGAAGGATTCTCACCCATCACTGCTTGATAGCCGGATTGGGTAAGCTCGTATTTGTCGATATAGAAGCTGGAGATAGTTACATCCGAGGTGCCGTTGTTAAAGGTGCCGCCCTCCACCAGGATGAAGTTCTCCGGCATGGGTGGTGAAGAGCCGTCATCCGCATAAACCCGATAGAGATAGCTGCCATCCAGGCCAAAGCTTTCCGCTCCCGCATTCCAGATGATGTGTTTATTGGTTCCGCTGGGTAGGTCATCACCAAAATCGCCACTCAGATTGGCGGGACTGGGGATAACATCATAGCTGGCTCCGTCATTGGCACTAAGCTTGAAAGTGATATCGCAAAGCTCGTCATTGGCATCAAAGAGATCATAATAGATATCCACGATCTTGCTGCCATCCATGCGTTGGCTGGCAGATACATTGCTGACCACGGGAGCGGTAATGGAAAGGATGGGATCAACGGTGTCGTTGATAACCGGGGCAGTGGTGCCATAGCCGGTAAGCGCCATCAGCCCGGAGCCAAACATAAACAGGATGCAGAATAGCATTGCTGTTTTCATGGGTTCCTCCATATTTTGTTGTTTATTTAGTTAGATAAGAAAGCACAAAGCGTAATGTTTATAAGTACATTATACCACAAAACTTGTCAAGAACAAAAATGGCATACATTCCCCCATTTTTAATCCAGCCTGATTTTCATCTGCCAGGGCTCGTAAGGGGGGACAGGAACAGGGAGAAATGGGGATGAGGGTGGAAATGTGTGTGGTATAAGAGGTTATGGGGTGTAGGAAGAGAAATAGTTTGGCGAGAAATAATTTGGGATGGTGAGGAATGGGGACTTGGTCTCAAACACTCTGACACGATGGTCTCCATGTTCAATATTGCTTCTGCCTGTTTGGAAGCGGAGAATTATGCTAAAGCCAGAGAGCTTCTTCTGGACGTGCGTGATGTATGGCAGGAGAGTTTTGGAGAAGATCATCCTTGGCTGGCATTGTGCTACAATAGCCTCGGAAAAGCAGAAGCAGGAACCGGAAACCCAAAACTGGGGCTGGAGCTTTGTTCAAAAGCATTGAACATCTTACAAAGCAAAATGGGTAATGATCATCCCTGGAGTGAAATTGCCCAAACCAATGTTGATAACATCACAGATATCTTGAAGCAAAACGAGGATATAACGAGCCCTGATGTATATTCATAAGCAGCTCCGCTAATCTGGCAAGTAGGAGCTTGGCAGCCCATTCGGTAACGTAACACAAATCATACGAAAAACTCATACCCGGGACATCAGGCACATCAGTTTCATTACGGAATCTCCACATGGATTTATTGCCTTAAGCCGCATAGCGGATGGCTTTCTGCTGCCCCTACCAAACTCTGATGGGAACTTGACTGTCTTACGCTTCAATGAGAGTGGTTATTATCTGCCAGAGACATACACGATAGAACTGCCTGATGGTACCTTGGGAGAGGATATCACGGATTCCCGGGTCACTTTTATCAATCCCTCCGGCTCCATTCTTCATGCCTGTCTTTGGTTCCGCTCTACAAACCAAGGCAGCGTCATCCTTCACAAATACGGTAGCATTGATCCGGTGGAACTTGATGATCCCTCTGGCGCGCCAATCCTTGCGAAGGTGAAGTGCTATCCAAATCCTTTCAACAAACAAGTAAGCATCGAAGTGGAATCCCCAAAACCAAGCCCATCCGGATCGGGGTATATAATATTCGTGGTCAGAAGGTTTGGGAAATGCCTGTGAACCTGAATAAGGGCAGCCAAACCATTGTGTGGGATGGACAGAATAGTAAAGGACAGCCAGTGGCACAGGGCATTTACTTCATTAAGGTGAATGGCTTGCCGGATAGCAAAACCCAAAGAATTCTGAAAATGGACAGATAGTCCTCAAGATGAAATGCTATGCCCCGGTTTTGATCGACCGGGGCATAATTGAAATCGAGCACCAGATAATATGGCAGTTAGGGCTTGAAACCTGAGAACAGAGGTGTCTCGAACAGCGGTAGAACTTGACAGCTTTCCAGCCTAGGAAATAATGCGAGAAAGATGAATGTGGAGCAGACAATGATATACCTACCAACCAGGATTTTCTTTGGCAAAGCCGCCCTAGCGGAAGCTGCAGGTCAGATTGCCGTTTTGGGCAACAGAGCGCTGATCGTTACCGGTAAAAGTTCCGCGGTTAAAAGCGGAGCGTTGGCAGATCTTCTGCCGATTCTTGCAGAGAAAGGCATTCCCTACAGTATCTTCAGCGAGATTAGCGAGAACCCTGATACCCTCCAGATTATGGCAGGTAAAGCCATGATGATATCGGAGGGTTGTGATTTTGTGATCGGCATCGGCGGAGGAAGTCCCTTGGATGCGGCAAAGGCGATCTCTCTAGCAGCGGCGAATGACCTTTCACAAGACCAGCTTTATGATGCGGATATGCGCCGCAAAGCGTTTCCCATCGTGGCGATTGCCACCACTCATGGCACAGGTAGCGAGCTTACTCCTTACAGCGTTTTGACGGATGCATCTTCCCGCAGGAAAGCAGGTTTTGGCAGTGAGCTGATCTTTCCCAAGATCGCGATCATCGACCCTGCCTATACCTTGACCACGAGCCCCAAAGTGAGCTTGAACACCTCCATTGATGCGCTTTCACACCTTTTAGAGGGTATCTACAGCACGCAGCGCAGCCCGCTTTTGTTTCCGATGATATTTCGGGGAATCAAGCTGATCCGGGATCACTTGGAGCTTTGCCTCAAGGAACCACAGAACATGAGAGCCAGAGAGGCTTTGTGCCTAGCGTCGATGTATGGCGGAATCGCAATCGCACATACAAGCACCACTCTGCAACACTCAATCGGCTATCCCTTTACCACACAGTTTGGCATCCCTCACGGACTGGCAAACGGGATGTTAATGGAAGTTATCATGCGTTTCTACGCGCCGGAGATAAAGGACGAACTGGACGCCCTCTTTACATATCTGGATTGTGATATGGAAAGCTTTTTGGGCTGGCTGGATAAGTTCCCGATAAAGGTAAGAGTTTCTGCAGACGACGCGCAACTTAGAGGCTGGATTCCGCAGATTCTCGCCGCAAGAAACACGGTGATCAGCCCAGTTCAGCCCAGCGCGGAAGAGCTGTTCACAATCCTGAAAAGCGTACAACAGGAGGGATCATGAAACCTGAAGACTTTCGCAAAGAACGGGAAGAACTTACGCAACTTACTCTGGACACGGCAAACCTGAATATCAAGCGCTTCTTCGCTCTGGATACCGCGGCTTATACCGAGGGCACGTTAAGTGCTAAGACCAAGGAAATGATGGGGTTGGTGGCGTCGATGGTGTTGCGTTGCGACGATTGCATTTGCTATCATCTGGATCAGTGCAAAAAGGAGGACGTGAGCACGCCAGAACTTCAGGAAGCTATGAACATCGCTCTTGTGGTAGGTGGTTCGATAATGATCCCTCACCTAAGGCGAGCATTCAGATATTGGGAGCAGATTTCTACCATTTCTTGAAGATGAAGAACACCGCCAACACGATCAAGCAAAAACCTACAATGTAGTTCCAGCGGAGATCTTCTTTCAGATAAAACACCGAAAATGCGGCAAATACCACCAGAGTGATCACTTCCTGTATCGTCTTTAATTGATAGGCGTTGAAGATGCCGTAGCCAAGCCGATTTGCGGGTACCTGGAAGCAATACTCAAAAAAAGCGATAAACCAAGAGATCATGATCACTTTGAACAGCGGGGAGGCTTTGTATTTCAGATGCCCATACCAGGCAAAGGTCATGAAGATGTTTGAAATCGAGAGCAAGAAGATAGTTTTCATGGTAGAATTACCTTGGATATTTATTTGGAGAGATCCTGTAACCAGAGTTCAGCGGCATGGGCAAATCCATCCTCACAGCAAGAGGGAACGGTTCTGAAGCGGGCTTTCAGATCCTCCGGGGCATTTGCCGTTACGAAAGATATCGGACAGATCGTTAGCATGTTTATATCGTTATAATCGTTACCTATTACCATCGTTTGAGAGATGTCCATCCCGATCAGATCAAGAAGATGCAAGAGCCCGGAGCCTTTGTTCACATCCGGGGCAAAGATCTCGATCCACAGAGAATCAAAATCCAGTGGAGAAGTAGTACGAATTGTGGTAAGGGGAGCCAGCAGCTGCTGTAATGTGTCGTAGAGATGCTTGCGGTGGGAATCTACAATTGCCAGAAACTGGGTGGCGGAATTCCAATCATGAAGTGTTTCTGGATCCAGTATTTTAGCAGAAGCGCGGTAAATGCCTATTCTATCGTGAAAATCCTTCACCCCACAGTGATCCCGGTAGTGCAGATTGTGGGTGTCGGGGATCGCGGCGTGTAGCATATAGTCTACTTGATACTCTTCCAGAATGCCCGCTACCCGGCGGATTTCCTCGCCATCCAAGTTTCGTGCGTGGAGCAGGTCGCCGTTGTGCCAATCCAGGATTCCGGCGCCAGTGGCGAAGATCACGTAGTCGAAAGGAGTATCTTGGGGGATGGCTCTTTGCAGGCTGTAAAGGGATCTTCCCGTAGCCAGCACCCGGCACACTCCTTCCTCGCCCAAGCGCTGTAACAACGCCAAATTGCGGGGGCTGATCTCCCCTTGATGGGGCAGCAAAGTGCCGTCGAGGTCTGTTACGCAGACACCTTTGTACGCTGTCTGTTTTGTATGTGAAATCATTATGCTCCTATAGCTTATGCTCTGGAATGTATGCCGTTGAGGATTTGGAGTTAAGCGCACACTTTCTGTCAACAGCAAAGTTGTAGCTGGCAATTGATTGACCGTTAAACCCAGTTAATGCAGTAGAGACCCTACCTAAGAAGAAAAGTGTTGCATATATTCCCCAGTACCATAGATTTGAGATCATTCACAAAACCAAATCAAGGATGGAGAATAATATGCAACCTAGTCATTCAAATAAGAGACTGAAAAAGGGTCAAGTCAAAATTGAGTTTAGCCCAAAATTGATCACTTCGTGGGGTGGAACTGCAGCGCTATTTTCAAGGTATTTCGATAAGATTGGATTCAGGGAACTGGTCGAGAAGATTTATCCAGTCCAGGAGTACTCCAATAACTCAACCGGGGTGTATTCGAAGCTAGTATCGCTGTTTATCTCGGTTCTCAATGGCGGAACCAAGTTCTCACATATCAACTACATGGAGAATGGGATAAAGATATTCGAGCGTTGTTTTGGAGTGAAGCGTCTAGTCAAATCATCCACCGGTATAACCAGATATTGGAACAAGTACAACCGCAGGTCGCTTACCGAGACGCTTCTGCAGAACATCAGCCAGCATTTCTTGCGTCCCTTGCTTGATTATGCCAATATCGAGCGAGACACACTACGCTTTGATTCCACTGTCATTACGCGTTATGGAAATCAAGAAGGAGCTAAGAAAGGCTACAATCCCGCCAAGCGTGGCAGACCTTCAAATCATCCGCAGCTGGCTTTTTTGGGAAGTGGTTACACGGTCAACTTTTGGAATCGCTCAGGTAATACCCGCTCTGCCAATGGTATTGTTGAATTCTATGCCCAAACCAGGGGCTTTATCAGAGATATCGAGATAGAAAGGGTGTTGGCAGACAGTGGCTATTATGACCGGGAGTTCATCCTCAAACTTGAGGAAGACGGGATTGAGTACGTGATTGCAGTTCCCATTCACCAGTTTTTCCAGAAGATAGTTTACTATCAGACCGAATGGACACGTGTCGATGATGGAATCGAAGTCGGCGAATTCACATACTCACACCTAAACGAAAGCTGGGGAGGTGAGCGACGCTATATCGTTGTCCGTCAGGAGATCCAAAGGCGTCCGAAAGCTACCGGCAAGCAACTTAGCCTCTTCAAGGACGAGGACTATGGCAAAGAATATCGCCATTCTCTTTATATCACAAACAACAATACAGATACCCCTTACGATATCTGGTGCTATTATCGGCCCAGGGCTAATGTTGAGAACATCATCGAAAACCTGAAGGATGGCTTTGGCCTCTCAGCTTACAACATGAAGAGCTTCTGGGCTACTGAAGCGGTTTTGATGACGATCTGCCTGATCCTTCATAACCTCGTGACAGTGCTAATCAAACAGGTTCTGCATACTAATAATAAGGACAGAAAATTACGCACCATCAGGATGGAATACCTGGTTATTCCTGCCCTTTTAGGAAAGGATGGTAGGGATGACGTCCTGAGGTTGGGGCTGTCTAACCCTAAAAGGCAAACAAAGTTCACAGAAGCACTTGATAGACTTAGAGATCTGAAGCTAACTTTCTACTGCATTGCAGTTGAGAATGAGGAGGTGGCATGAACTGAATCAAATGTGTTTGGTGTAACTTAAAACACCCTCGAAATTAACTCAAAATCAGTCCCAAAACAGGGACTCTGAAAATCCTACTGCATTATTTGGGTTAAAAGCTTTCCATAAAGTTTCAGGGAGGGATTATTTTTAAGTCTAGCAAGAAAATACTTGACTGAATATTGGTGTCACTTATATTGTAATTATGAAGGTTGAATAGCGTTTGTGCCATTCAATCAAAGAAAAACCAGGAGGTTAACCATGAAGAAAGGATTGTTGATCCTCTTTTCGCTTCTTTTCGTTTGTTCCGCTTTTGCGTTTGAAGCAGGCTCCATGCTGATCGGTGGTCAAGCAGGGCTTGGTTTCTCAAAAAGCGATTCCGATGATGATGGTACTACAGAAGTGGTGCTGTTTCCTCAAATAGGTTATTTTGTAACTCCCAATGTCTGTGTTGATGGCATCGTGAAATTGGATATCATGGGTAGCGAGAGCATGGATGTCACTGCGTTTGGCATAGGTGCTGGTGCCAGATATTTCTTCAATCGAATCTATGTGGGAGCAGATGTGCAGTATCAATCCGCAAATATTAGCATTGGCGGTTCTGATGGTACTGAAACTGCTATGTTCGGTACAATCAAAGGTGGATATTTATTCCCAATTTTACCCGGAGCCTATATCGATACTCAGGCCCGCTATATGATGGGCTTGGGAGATTATGGCGGAGACGCCTCTGGCAGCAACGAACAATCAAGCTTCAATATCATGCTCGGTTTGCAAGTAGAGCTTACACGCTAGAAATAATATAATTGTAGTAAAGCCCGGGATTATTCAATTCCGGGCTTTCTTCGTATAATCCAGATCATTATATCTGAAGATCGTGGATCAGTTCTTGTAAAAGTACCCCCGCTCTTCCATCGCGGTTACGGGCAAGAGCGTGGGAGATCGCCATCTGGATGAACTCTGCGGCTTTGGGAATGGCATTCATGCGCTCATGTCCCTTCAAAGTATAGATCAGGATGAGCGCGCTTAAGATGTCCCCCGCACCGGTATAGAAACAGGGGATGTGAGTATAGGGAAAATGGACGGGTTCAGGCATCGTTTGACTTAAATATAGGATGCTCTTCAAGTTTTCTTTACCGGGATAACTAGTGATGATAAGCTCTTTAGGGCCCAAAGCTAACAGCCTGCGGCATAGTTCATCGGAGAATCCACCGTCCGGGTTGTCCGGTGCGGGTAGATTCGCCAGAAAGCACGCTTCGGTGAAGTTTGGAGTGATGATATCCGCTTTTTTCACCAATTCGCGCATCGCTGAGATCATGGAGTTGGGATAACAGGAATAGAGTAATCCATCGTCTGCCATTACAGGGTCGATCATCACCAAGGGTGTGTCCGAGAAGCCATCGATGGCTTCCAAGACGGTCTGCACCTGCTCCGGATTGCCCAGGAATCCGCCGTAGATCGCGCTGAATCGCATATTCAGCTGCTTAAAATGCTCCAAGGATTGCCTCATGAAACTGCTGGTGTCCAGAGTCTGATACCCATCAAAACAGGTATTGGCGGAAAGCAACATGCTGGGAAGTGCGCAGACCTCGATGCCGAAATGATACATCAGGGGAATGATTGCCATCAGGGAGGTGTTTCCGTAGCCGGAAAGGTCGTGAATAGCAAGAATCTTGTGCGTCATGGGGTATCTGGAAGAGTAATCCTGGTTTCGTAGAGGAGATTGCCAATCAGGTCGTAACTCTGCCATACCAGCGCATCAGCATCCCGGTTCAGGAGGTTATAGTGATGCGTCATGTCTTGAGCTTTCTACAATATCAATCTACACACAGAATCGTTGTGCAAAATGCAATTTACTATGGGATGAGGATTCTTCTTGAGCGGCATGAGTGATCGGCATGTGAGCGTATGAGTTGAGCAGTATGTGAGCAGGCTCTGAGGCTGCTGTGAGGCTGGTGGTGGTGGTGGAAAGACCAATTTTTGGAATCTTGGTGTCACTTCTGTAGACAGTGTTAATCAAGTGGTCATCAAGCGTTAATCAAGCGTTAATAATTAACGCTTGATGAAGGCTTGATTAAGAAGTGATAAACGACCTGAATACAGGGAGATATCAGCTGCTTTCTTTGGTCTTAAGATACATAAAGCTCTGATATATAGAGCTTTACGATATAATGTGATATTGGAACTAAGGTGTTTTAGGTAAATGTCGCAGCTGAGAGTAAATTATGAGTGCTGTTTTGGAGGGCTGCAGTTGATGGAATGCTTAGGCTTTGCCTTCGCTGTGCCATGATTGACGCCTCAGGAGAGGCGCAAGGTCGAGAACCTGCCGGTATCCGGAGTCCACGCAGAAATGCTCAGCCATTATTTGGGGGAACTATGAATGATGCTTTGTGAAGCTCCTGCCGTAGATTAGGCTCCGTATTCAAGATTTCCGAACTTGGCGCAATTCCTCAGCGATATTCGTATATCATCCAGCCGTCTTTGCCCATCGCGATATAAATATAGTCGTTTTCAAGGGCGACATCATACACGGGGAATGGTGGATAGAAGGTGTTCATATCCACAATGCGATTGGGAACCGAGATATCCAGGATCTTCACTCCACCCTGTCCTAAAGCCACGAAGAGGCGGTTATCTTTCACTGCCAAAGACTGGATGTCGTTGAACAGCCGCATCTGCCCCACCTGGATCGGTTTATTCACGTCTCTAATGGAGAGAACCAGCAAATCTTTTCCGGAAGCGATGTACACATACTCCCCATTTTTTACCAGATAGCGTGCGTCCGGTAGCTGGTAATTGGTGGCGATACTCAGCGGAAACTTCTGATCACTGATATCCACGGTCACCAGGCCAAAATCGTTTAAAGCATAGATGTAGGGGTACTCAGCTATAAAATCTCTCACACCCCATTTTTCCGCGAAGTTCGCCAATAGATCATTGCCCCCTCCGCTGCCGACATTTATGATATCAATGCCTCTATAACGATCTGCCACATATAATGTTGCGCCTTCTCTGGTAATCTTGTCTCCGATCAAAGTGTCTACAAAGTATATCTTTCCAAATTGATTCAAGGAATCTATAGCACTCAACACATTGGTAGGTTCACGACTGGACACATAGATGTAATTACCACTTTGGAAATTGACGTCTTCGATGCGGGCCAACGAGTTGTAGGATGTTTCGAGGCGTGGTTGCCAAGCATTGAAAGTGCTGTATATCCACAGTTGTTTTTGATTTCTGGTAAGCACTTGAGAATCGGAAACATCAATACTGTATGCTTCAGAATCCTTTACTATACCCAGAGGATAGAGAAAGCGATTGTCGATGGCGGCGCAGCTGATACTGATGAGTAACAGCAGAGACAGGATCATCGGGCGTTTCATTAAGACTCCTTAGGCCTGGCCTCTCCCTTTTAGCAAGCGAGAGACGATCTCGGAGGAATTGATCCCCTCGGCTTCAGCCGCAAAGGATACCAATATTCTGTGTTTCAATACAATCGGTGCTACCTGACGCACATCTTCTTCGGAGGGACTCAGCCTTCCCGCCAGAGCGGCAACGGCTTTGGCTCCCAGGATCAAGTATTGCGATGCTCGCGGTCCTGCTCCCCAGCTGACCCAACGTTTTATTTCCGGATCGGCATCGGAGCTGTTGGGACGTGTGCGCCGGGTTAGCTCAACGGCATATTTTAGCACATGCTCACTCACCGGAAGCAGACGGATCGCTTCCTGCAAGGCAATGATCCTTTCCGCATCCAGATGCGCTTTGATCTGCTGAATTGCTCCACCGGTAGTATTTTCCACTATTTTACACTCCTCCTCAAATGAGGGATAATCGATGTTTATATAGAACATGAAGCGGTCCAATTGCGCTTCCGGAAGGGGATAAGTGCCTTCCTGCTCAATCGGATTTTGGGTAGCCATCACAATGAAGGGTCTATCCAGCTTCCATGTCTTATTACCACTGGTTATAGTGTTTTCCTGCATAGCTTGTAACAAAGCGGATTGGGTTTTCGGTGGAGTGCGGTTGATTTCGTCTGCCAGAATAATGTTTGCAAACACAGGTCCTTTCAGGTATTCGAAGCCTCGTAGCCCCGTAGCAGAATCTGAGACCAGGATGTCTGAACCGGTAATATCCGAAGGCATAAGATCCGGAGTGAATTGAATACGTGAAAAGCTGAGCGATAGACTTTGCGCCAAAGAAGAGATCATCAGGGTTTTGGCCAAACCGGGAACGCCTTCGATAAGCACATGTCCATTGGCAAAAAGAGCGGTAAGTACATGGTCTATCACTTGTTCCTGGCCCACTATCACCTTGGCTATTTCGCTTTTTAATGCCTTTACTGCCAGGCTCAATTCCTCTATCCTCTGTATGCTGTTATCCATCTATTTTCTCTCCTTTGAAGATCATTTTCAGCACCTCAAAACCCGCATACGCAAAGGCAAATGCGCCTACGATGCCCATCAACAGGGCTGTGAGAATGTGCGCAAATGCCATAATCGCCGAAGCACTGGACTTTGTCAAATTAAATCCCAAACTAAAGATGATAATCATCATCCACTCGTTGCTGCCCAATTGCGCCGGAGGCTGAGGCAACGCATAACTCATATTGATCAGAGTGTAGCCAAATAGCACCATTAGAAAGCTGAATTCGATGCCAAAGGCTTCAAAGATCAGATAAAAATACAGGCCGTCCAAAAGAATCCCAATCATGGTAAGGATCACTGCCCATACCAGCTTAGCCGGTTTGTGCTCAAAAAGATTGAGCCCGTCCACAAACTGCTCCAAAAGCTCTTTCATCCGCGCTTTCAAGCTCTGGGGACTCAGTTTTACCAGAACGCTCAACACCCTCAGTACAAGATCTTTGCGCCACGCTGCCAGTAAGAGCAGGCTCACGGAAATGATGAAAACTAAAAGTAATATAGCCAACAGCACATTCAGCGCGGGATTCAGTTTGATGGTCAAAAAAGGAATCAAAAAGATCACACTGATAATGGCCAGAGTATCGAAAGTTTTGTCGATAAAAACCGAGGGCAGGCTTTGCGCCATGCCCAGATTGTGGTTCTTTTTGATAAACCAGCATTTGACCAATTCCCCCGCCCGGATGGGGATGATGTAATTCACAAGATTTCCCCCCATCGCGTAAAGCCAGGTGTCTCTAAGCGGTATTTTCATACTCTGCCGCAAGATGAGGTTCCAGCGAAAAGAGCGCACAAAATACGCTCCCAAATAGCACAGAGATGCCCACACAACATATAGGGGGCGGATTCGGCTGAAATACTCTTTCAATTCTCCCAGTGGGATGTAGCTGAGCCAGAGGACGATAAGTCCTATTCCGATCAAGCTGCCAACTGTCAAAAAGACTTTATTACGCGTGTTCACTTGGCAAAGAGCATATAACGGTGATGCGCCCAGATGTGTTTAAAGCATCTGGGAGCCAGAAGTTCAAGGGCTTGAAAGCGCAGCATACGTGCAGCAAAGCCGGGATCTTGCCCCAGATAATATGGCATGATCGACAACGCTTTTTCTGCTGCAATTCCGGTGTGATCATTATTGGATTTTCTGCCCCTGAGCGAGCGCAGATAGTCCTCTTTATTCATGCCGATATCCGGCCAGGGCGGGCAATCGATATAATCCTGTTTCCATAGGCTCCATCCTGCCTTTTGCATATACCAGATGATGCTTTGTGGATCGATGTGATTCGGACGAAGCTGAGGATACAAATCGGGACTGTATCCTTTCAATTGTCCCTTGTAGCCTATACCGCTGCGATTGGGAACGCAGATCAGGATATGTTCCCGCGTTACTCTACACAGTTCGGCAATAAATGCAGAAAGATCCTCCACAAACCACATCGCGGAGAAATTGAAAGCGAAATCCAGGGCTTGATCCGGATAATCCAGGCTGCGATAGCCGGGATTGCATCTGATTTCCATGTTCAGCTTCAGCTTTTTCCAGCTTGCTTTGATCATCTCAATCCGTTCCGGATCGTGATCCTCCAGATACACTTCGCATCCCGCCTGAGCCAGAGGGACCAGATTGATCCCGCTAATCCCGGTAAAGCCAAAGCAGGGACTCTCAAGGGCACTATGATAACCATATGATTTATAGAGTTTTAAAAGCAGCTTATTTATTATGATTCTCTCATAAGAGGAACCAAGTCCCTCATGAGCAATCGGATAGTAGTTTCTCCAGCCATTGATGATGGGGATTGCCATTAGTTCCTCCGGTAGTCGTCGATAGTAATACGAATATCCGGAATAGTGTAATGGGGTTTGATTCCCAAGGTCTCCATGGTAGCATAGTACTGTTGCACGTCGTAAAACCAGCTTTTGGAGATCAGCTCAAAACGGCTGATAAAGAGTTCATTCTTCATTTTGCGGGAAAGGCTCTCCCCCAATGAGAAGAAAAAACGGTCCACACTGAGGATGGCAGGATAGTTTTTGCCATGAAGCTGCCGTGAGATAAAATTCACTAACGCGTGTAGCTGCACCGGTTCCCGATCTGCCACATTCCATGCCAAACCGGTTTGAAAATCGTGTTGCAGGCACCATTTGAAGGCTTCAACCAGAGCTTCGATGTGGCACAAATGCAGCCAGATGCGTTTATTGATGAGCGGGAACTGATATTTGTCCACCATTTTCACCAGTTGATAGGGAAAGCCCTTGTCTTTGGTCCCATAGGTGATGCTGGGACGGATGATAGCAGCATGCAGGCCATGGAGAATAGCCTTTCCGATTACCTTTTCCGCCTCAATCTTTGTATAATGATAGTAGTTATCCGGGTTGCGCGTGGTCTGAGCATTGGCGGGTAATTCGTTGGGGATGGCTCCAAATACTCCTACAGAGCTGCAGAAGATCAGCCTGGCATTGTGTTTCAGGCAATAATCCACCATTTGTTCGGTACTGCTTACATTGCTGCGGTAATAGTTATCTCTGGTGGCTTTACGCCCGCCTCTGAGAGCTCCGATGTGGATCAGAACATCAAAGTCTGCAGCTGCCAGATAGTCTCGCAGACCCGCTGTATCTGCCAAATCAAGCTCTTTTATATTTACTTTTCTTTCCAATCCCACCCGCCGTTCGGGTGATGTTCCCGGCCTGATGACAGCATGTATGTCATGGCCCAGCGGCAGTATCCCTTCCAAAACCGCTCTGCCGATGAAGCCCGTGATTCCGGTGATGAGCACTTTAGCCAAAGATACTCTCCAGGATGCCCTTGCGGCGTTTGCCTTTGGGGCGCTGCACATAAACGTATGTATAGGGGATTTTATCGTCGTTGCCAATGGCCGCTGGGAAGTCCTTGCAGAGCAGATTTGCCGTATGTTCGTCGATGCGTTCGGATATCATCCGATGAGCTTCAAAGAGCGCTGTGTAATCCCCTCTCACATGGTCGTCCGAGGCCACAAAATGACTCCAGCCATTCTCTAAAATCACCCACGCAGTTTGCCGCACCTTTTCGCCATAATATCCTAAAAGCGCACCGGCATTGGTCTGGATATATAGATTTTTGTCCACCAGATCTCTGGCCCTGGAAGGCTTCTTCATGATGCTCACATAGCGCTCTGCATGAGCCAGTATGGGCTTGAATCCCGCTTTCAACATAGGGTACACATTAGAATAAAAATCTCCGGGGAGTCCGTTTAGTTCGCTTTCGATGAGCACGTATCTGCTATCACTAAGGCAAAGATTCTTTTGCTGAATGTCTTCGATGATGCCCGGCTGCACAAAGACCTCAAAGCCACTTTGTAAATCCAGACCCAGTCCCGCTATCCGGGCTGAATTCTGCAGAGCCGTCAGCTTAGCGTCGTATTCTTCGCGGCTGTATTGATAATGACCCCGAAAATAATGAGAAGTGAGGTAAACCCTTTCTATGCCGCCCGCTTCCATACTTTTCAGTTGCTCCAGACTTTTATCTGTATCTTTGGAGCCGTCATCAATATTCGGTAGTATATGACAGTGAATGTCGATCATGGCCGTATCAGGGCAGCTTCTCACTGATCATCTGGATGAATTCCATCAGCACGGCATTATTGGGGAAGGGTTTGATGCTGCGAGAACAATCTTCCAAAAGAGTCTCTACTTGTTTGCGAGCTTTGTCAAAGCCCAATAGTCCGGTATAGCTTGCCTTCGATACCGGCACAAATTCCTCATTAAAATCCAATCCGTCACTACCACGAGCGTAGTCTTTTTCGATGTCTTCGATCATCTGATATGCCATACCCAGATTGATGGCATAAGTGCTCATGATCTGGCGGGTGTTTTCGTCGCTGCCTGCCAGGATGCTGGCAATCTCTGCAGCAGCTTGTAAGAGTGAACCTACCTTTTTCATGTCTATATATCGCAATGTATTGATCTTCATTACCTTACGTTTGCTGGCAAGATCTATTGCCTGACCTCCGATGAGGCCATAACTTTTGGTATTGATACACAGATTGCGAATGGCCAGATTAGCTTTTTTGGCATCCTTAATCTCGCCCATCAGCTCGAAACCGAGAGTATAGAGGGCATCCGCTGCCAATATAGCCACCGCGTTGCCATATTCCTGATGAATCGCGGGCAATCCGCGGCGCTCTTTCTTGTTCATTAAAGCGGGAAGATCGTCGTGCACCATGGCAGCGTTATGGATCAATTCCACGGCGCAAGCAGCTTTCACCACATCCGGCAGCTGTTTGTTGTTCTTTTTCAGCCCGGTCAACATTTCGTAGATTGCGATCAAGAGCAGAGGGCGCCATCGTTTACCACCCGGTATCACTGCCTTCAGCATCGCCTCTTTCAATTGCCCCGCGTAGCGTTTATCAAATTTCAGGGCCATGTGTAAACCCTCGTCGATCATCTGCATTCGCGTTTCAAAATACTTCTGTAACAGCAATGTCTTCTCCCTTGTCATAGCGTAAAATATGCGTTTCTCACCTGACGCTATCGACTATATCCATTACCGAAGATCTGTCAAGAGGATTCTGCTCTAATAGCACTCAATGTGTGGAAATCCGGTAACATCGGTATGTAACATCGCTGAATAATCAAACCCATCGCTAAGACTGAGTCCCGGCCACTCCCCCGCAATTGCGATGCTCTTTGCTGATCACAATAAAGATGTACGAGCCATGATCAGGACAATAATCTGCTATGCGGCGTACTGAGAACGTATGCAATGAGAGCAGTGCCATAGAAGGGACAAATGTCCGGGATCAACAGTGCGATTACTGTGCGATGAGCAGTGTGCCCGCTATGGACTATTATGGCAAGGGACTGGATGAGCTCATGTTTCTTATTGTTTTACACTTATCGCCGGTACCGCCGCTTTTATATAGTAAAAAGCCTTATCTTCAATAGTGCTTTCGAGATAGAAAGTGTTGTTCGTTACTTCGATCAATTCGAAGGGCCCATCCGGACTGCTGGAACGGTATACGTGGTATTCCTGGGCATCGCTTATTGCTTGCCAGCTTATGGATATCCCGTTCATATCTGCCATAATCATCGGCTCGGGAACATCCAACTCATAAACTACATAGTTTACAATCATCAGCACATCATCGCTCGTTTCCAGATTTCCGTCGGATAGTGTGAAAGTGATCGTTTCCTCACCATACCAATCGCTGTTGGGACTGAAGCTAACCACATAGCCCTGGATGCTTACTGTGACATTACTGTTTCCGGATACTCCCAGTGTTGTTACATCTCCGTCGGGATCGCTGATATAAGCTGTGAAATCCAGCAACAGATAGCCATTCATATCCATACTGATGCTATCCGGCAGGTTGAGCAACGGAGCGTGATTGGGATTGTAAGTATTTACAACTAATGGAATCCTCACAAAGGGATTGTCCGGATCGTTGCAGCTGATATCTACTGCTTGAAAGACCTCACTCTCTTCGATATCGGCATGAATGCCAAGACTTATTGATGCTCGGCCTCCGGGGGCCAAGCTGCCCTCAACCGGGGAATAGGAACCATTGATTGTATACAAGAGAGATGAACCGGGTGCCCGCGCTATAGTGTAAATGAGAGGGATATTACCATTGTTTTCGATTTGAATTCCCTCGGTAGCGGACTCTCCAAAGGCTATGTCCACTTCGATAAAGTTCGGATAATGCTGGAGAACAGCTTGCACACCGATTGCGCTCAGTTGGAGGCTGAGAGCCGCGTCGGCAGCGTTGCTTACGATCTGAATTGTAGCGTTATATTCACCCATCTCCGCTGCATAAAACGAGACAGTGAAGGTCCGGCTATCTCCTCCGGGGATACTGAATGCCAGACTCGAGGGTTGAAGCCGGGAATATTCTCTTGCCTCCGGGCTATCCTGCTTTGCGCTGATCCTGTGTCCTTCAATTCTGTCTTCAGAAACGCTGAACAGGATGTGATTCCAGATCAATTCTCCCTCCAGAGTATCATTGCCGGGATTTGAAATCGTGAAACTGCTATCGGCACTTTCTCCCACGGGAACCATGCCAAAATCCAGACTTGTGCTACTGATTTGAATCAAAGGAGCTTTCACATTAAACGCTATTGCAATGTTGAAATTGGCGTAGTCGGGATCATTTGAAGTGCCGGATATTGTAGCACTGTAGCTGCCCACAGGCAGACTCACGCTGCTGAAAGCAATCTCGATTTGCTGCGCGCTGCCTCCACTTACGATGACGTTGTTTACAGACTCTCCCCCATTCAGTTCCAGCCAGGATACGCTGCTGTCCTTAGCTATACTATAATCCAATGTCATATTACCCGCGTTTGAGATAGTAAGAGTACGCGTGCTCTCTTCACCCGGCCCAAGATCCACACTGAAAGCATTGTCACTCAGCACCAGCTCCGGTTTTCCGCCCTGACCACTGAGAGCTATGCTCCGGGGCATTCCTTCGGCATTGTGGGTGATTTCCAGATCTCCCAAGTAGGCCTGAACTGCCGTGGGACTAAAGGAAACAAATAGCTCCAGACTTTCTCCGGGATCTACGCTATATGTTATTGTGTTTCTGGATGCTGCACCGCTTAAACGGGAAAGAGAGAGCCCTTCTTTCCGGTTTGCCCTGCTATCCGCACTAACACTGTAGCCGGTGGGTACAGTGATGGATCCGCTCAACGGCGCATTGCCCGGGTTTGAGATCGTGAATGAAGAGCTTTGAGCAGTATTTATCAATACAGTGCCAAAATCAATAGCAGTGTGGCTTACTTCGATCCGTGGAATCTGCATCATATATTGTGTAGAAAGCCGGATGTTGGGACGTTTTGAAGTTGTGGATCCGCCTGAGAACACATTTGTTTGATCGCTGCCATCATTTCTCACATAGCGGTATCCGTTTGAGAGAGTGCTGTATTTTACCCTGCCGGTATATGACCAATTCTGAAGCAAGCTAAAGGCTGTATCTACTACGAGATTGTCGACGCCATTCCAGCTGAAGGGCGGATCCAGCACCAGCATATCGTATCCTCCGGCATCAGGCATATAAGCAGCGTTTGTATAAACCGTTTGCATGCCCGCAGCGCTCTGCCAGTTGGCTGCATTGACGTCTGCACTGTGTTTCATCCGGATGATGAAGTTTGGCAAAGCAGATTCAGGTTCTTCGCTCACGTCAAAGCCGATCCGGCTGATCTCAATGGGACCGCTTATTCCGGCAGCATTGAGCTCTGCTGCCGTATAGACGGATTGACCATGCAAGCTCTTATAATATGAATTGATCGGGCATGCTTCATCAGTATCATTGCTGCCGCTACCACTTCCGATGTTGTAGTCCGCAGTGATCATGCCGGGACAAATCGTGATGGAATTTGAGGGCGCGGATTCCACTGCCGGAGAGCCGTATAAAGCTGTTACATAGTATGTATAGCTTATTCCAGTCACGACTGTGGCATCAGTATATGCAGTGGAGGGGCTGAAGGCTAAAAACACATCGTCACGATAGATGTTGAAACCGCTTATATTGTCACTCAAAACCGAGTTCCAGCTAAGGTTTACCGATCCCGGGACAGCACTGCCGCTCAGGTTTGTAGGGGGAAATGTTTGGTTGATTTCCGGGAACACAATGTGATCCAGCCAGGCACTATCCTCGCCATAATCTACCGAACTGTCTTTGCTGTAAGTCCATCTGAAAGTGTGTTCACCGCTTGCCACTGCTATGTTGTGAATAGTCCAATCTATATCTCCGGACCACTGTGCTTGCAAGCTGTCATCGATGTAAAAGCTCAAGAAGTCATAGCCATTTTCCGAGCTAACTTTGTAAGAAAATGAGAGATCGCCGGCTGTGCTAACATCGAGGTTGATCGAGAGGCTACTAGTTCCGTAATCTCCTATGTCTCCGGCTTGCGCGGCGTAGGAGCCGCAGTAGTGCTGATTGTTTTGCACTGTCCAAGCGGATGCTGAGCCGGTAATCCAGGGAAGAGCAGATAAGTCCCCGCTCTCAAAGCCTTCGTCGGCAGGGGTGATCAGCGAGATCTGGATCGTGTTGTTTGCTGTATTTGAAGAATTGTCTGTAGCAAGGGCTGTGATCGTGTAGCTACCGGCAGAGTAAGCGGATGTATCCCAAGTCCATGCATAGGGATAGCTGCTATCGGTATACTTCAGTACTCCATCCACATAAAATTTCACATTGCTGATGCTGCCATCAGAATCCGTGGCGTTTACGCTGATTGGGATCTGGCTATTTAATTCATGTAACGAGCCATCAACTGGATGCTCTATATGGCAGCGAGGAATTCCCAATTCCAGAATGAGCAGGGCGCTGTTTGCGTTTAATAGCCCGTATCCGGTGAAGCGATCCCAGCCGGCTCCACCGTCCACAGTCATATCCGTGCAGGTGCTAACCATTGTCTCACGCACTTGCGCAGGGCTGAGATTGGGGTCATTTGAAATCAGTAATGCTGCTATTCCCGCCGCATATGGTGTGGCGCAGGAAGTTCCATTGAACCACATATAATAATCGCTGTTAATGCTGTATCCGTTGCCGGTTCCGGTAATATCTGTTGTAGGAAGGATAGTAGGCGCCATCACATCGACAGCGTTGGGGTTGTCTTGAATACTCACTCCGTAGTTTGAGCCCCACCAATTTTCCCCATCGGAAGAAGTCTCACTTTTTCTTTCACCGCTTGGGCTTGCGGCTCCGACGCTAATCACTTTGTTGTGATTGGAGGGATAGGCTATAGTGGGATCGTCCCTGTTCGCAGTGGCAGCCAGCAGGGTTACTCCATGACTGTAAGCATATTCCAGGGCAGTATCTGTGCTGGGAGATTCACCTTCAGCCATGCCTCCTTCCGCGCCAAAACTCATGCTAGCCACATCCACATTGTTATCGGCACAATGGTAGAGGGCGTTTTCGATGTAAGTAAAGTACATATCGCCGGCAGAATCGGCTATTTTCAGAGGCATCACGCTGCAGCCACCGGCTACGCCGGTGATACCGAGGGCGTTGTTCGCCATTCCCGCGGCTATTCCAGAGCAAGCAGTACCGTGACCGGGATCCGCACAATCGTCCATGGGATTGCTGTCGTTATCCCCATAATCGTATCCCGCAACCAGTCGCAGGTCAGGATGAGCTGTATCCACACCAGTATCGATGATACCTATTACTACCGAGCTAAGACCATAGCCTTGAGATAGATCCCAAGCCGCTTGCATATCAGTATCGAAGCCAATGATCCCTACTCCGGGCCCGGTGTGCCCGCTTGCAGTATAAGCAGGCAATTGCGCAGTGTTGTTGTGCCCCCAGTTGCTGGCATAATAGGGATCGTTTGGTATGGCTGTGCTATAGGCAATATATTCCGGTATGGCCTTTTCTATGTAGCTGCTTCCCTTGAACTTTAAGATGGCCGCGGATACATCGATGGCTTTGTTATACTTTACCAGGAACCAGCGATCAACTCCGTGTTTACGTTCAAACTCTTTATCTTTCAAAGAGATGTGAGCCCGGATAATCTTTGCATTGCCCAGTTCACTTTTGATTTCATCCAATTCAGGCAGCCCGAAACTCTCACTTTCTGCATAAAGACCCCGGGGTAGATTGCTGCGCTGGAGCGCGGTTTCGGAAAGCTGCAATTTCACGATATTGGGAGCATATAGCGGACGTTTTATGGATTTGCCCAAAATCGCATTGGCAGATAAAATAGCCGACAAAATACAAAACAATACCAACATAAGAGTTCTTTTCATACCAGTACCTCAACGCTGTCGATTGATTTTTTTTGCAAACTAGTTAAGAGGGCAAAATCTGTCAATTAATCTTATTGCCTCTCTCGGGGATCGGGAACACACCGATCCGGTCCCGCAAAGCGTTTAGCGCTATCAGATGTATCTTCCCGGAGCAATAATTCCTCCCTCATCAAGGATAAAAACCAAATACAATGCTTGACTAATGCGCTCTATCAGAATTTATGAACACCGCTCGTAGAAGCAAAAGGATAATAATGCGTAAAATAAAGAACTTAGCCATCATCGCCCACGTCGATCATGGAAAAACTACTCTAGTCGATGCCATGTTACGGCAGGCAGGGGTTTTTCGAAACAACGAGAAATTGATCCAGCGGGTGATGGATTCCAACGACATCGAAAAAGAACGCGGTATCACTATATTTTC
>ENA-UOOK01002239-UOOK01002239.1-fermentation-metagenome-genome-assembly--contig:-NODE-2239-length-24174-cov-35.747170_pt1 | contig 24174 bp, 24 predicted proteins | sample MGYA00245777_ERZ724023 | MGnify/ENA primary metagenome ERZ724023 (study PRJEB28704, sample SAMN03018312) | fermentation metagenome | biome: anthropogenic terrestrial biome; feature: soil...
TTTAAAATAAATGGGGCCCTGTCCCGAAACTGAAGTTTCGGCACAGCCCCTTTTTGCCGTGGAGATGTTTTTTGTTCACCCAATATACACAAAACTAATATAGAATATTTTACAGGTCTACTTGCAAAGGGGATAACCCATGACTAGGATACTGATTGCCGATGATGAAGACCGCATGCGCAGATTGCTGTGCGATTTTTTGAACCGGGAGGGATTTCAAACCCTGGAAGCGCGAAACGGCAAAGAAGCCTTAAACGTATTTTACCAGGAGAAAGACCTGGATTTAATTATTCTGGATGTTATGATGCCTGAATATGACGGCTGGGCAGTTTGCCGTGAAATCAGAAAGGAATCCAGGGTTCCGCTCATCATGCTGACGGCGCGGGGTGAGGAATCCGACGAGTTGTTCGGCTTTGAACTGGGAGCTGATGAATACATAAGCAAACCCTTCAGCCTCCAGGTATTAATGGCCCGGATACAGGCTTTGCTGCGAAGATCCGGCAACGGCTTCAGAAAGGCCCTTGTATTCGATGGCATGGAAATAGATGAAAGCGCTCATTGTGTTACGGTCGAAGGCAACCGTCTCGACCTGACTCCCAAGGAGTATGAATTATTGGCCTACCTGGCCCAGAATGAGGGGATGGCGCTCAGCCGGGATCAAATACTCAATGCGGTCTGGGATTTTAATTACTATGGAGATATACGCACGGTAGACACTCATATTAAAAAGCTCCGCTTAAAACTGGGATCCAAGGGTGATTTTATCCAAACCGTGCGGGGAATCGGCTATAGGTTCGAGGGACTCAGATGAGAAAGTCTATACGTCTTAAGCTATTTATATCCATCACCGGTGTTATTATCTTTTTTGTTCTTCTTTCCGCCCTTTTGAACACTAAATACCTGGATGAATATTACACCTCGCAGAAAACCAGATTTCTGACAAATACCGCCCGGGAAATAGACGACATATACGACGGCGCCCCGGAAGACGTTTATCTCCAGCTGGAGAATCTGGAGCGCAATGCCGGGGTAAATATCTTAATAATTGATAATTCTTATAATTTAAAGTACTCTTCTTTTCCGCGATTTGAGCGTTTCGGCCCTAGAAACGCCGGCCCCCATCAAATTATGATCCTGGATAGAGCCGCGGAACTGTCATATAACGAGAGCGTAGTAGAGATCACCGGCGATCCCCGTTTGGGCAGCAGTTTTCTAAATTTGCTCTTCCTGCTTAATAATAATGATTATCTCTTACTGAGCACCCCTATAGCAGCCATTGAGGAAAACGCGTCGGTGGCCAACACTTTTTTTCTCTACACCGGGCTGTTGACCGTAGTTATAGGCAGCATTCTGGCATTTCTGCTGTCCCGGCAATTTACCGGACCGATTCTTAAGCTCAATGATATCGCCCAGCGCATGGCTAAACTTGATTTCACCCAGAGATATGACGGCAAAAGTACGGATGAAATCGGTGAACTTGGCAACAGCATCAACATACTGTCCCAGGAGCTGTATAAATCCATCAGCGACCTGCAGGAGGTAAACGCCAAGCTTAAGCAGGATATTGAGCGGGAACGTAAAATTGATGAGATGCGCAAAGAATTTATATCCAGTGTTTCCCACGAGCTTAAGACCCCGATTGCGCTTATTCAGGGTTATTCCGAGGGTTTAAAGGTCGGTGTGGTTAAGAATCAGGAAGACAAAGAATTCTACTGTGATGTTATTATTGACGAAACCTCCAAGATGAATAAACTGGTTAAAGATTTGCTTGATTTATCCCAGATAGAGTCCGGTTACTTCAAAATGGAAAAATCGGTCTTCGTTTTGTCCGAACTGATCAGGCAAGTAATCGCCAAGTTTGAACCTATCCTCGCCAGCCGGGAGGCTAAAATCCAATTTGACGAAAACTGCGGCGACATCAAAGTAAACGCTGATATTATCCGCAGCGAACAAGTATTGGTGAATTACCTGAACAATGCCATAAATCACCTGGATGAACGCCGCATTTTGAAAATCGGCCTGGCCCTCATGGATAAAAAGGTTGCCATATCAGTGTTTAATTCCGGTCACAAAATACCGGAAGAGTCCCTGGATAAGATATTCACCAGCTTTTACAAGGTCGACAAGGCCCGCACCAGAGCTTATGGGGGCACCGGTCTGGGACTATCCGTGGTCCGGGCCATTCAGGAATTGGATAATAACGCTTTCGGGGTCAGGAATCGGGAGGACGGGGTTGAGTTCTGGTTTGAATTGGATCTGGCCTGAATAAAGGAAATTCAGTCCATTACGCCCTGTTTTTCATTGTTTTTTCATGATTTGTTCACATCCCTATCACCTTCTTGCGATAAGTTGGTTAAGGAAAATTTAGTAAAGCAGGTGAGATAATGAAGCAACCCCATACCAGACTCCTTATTCTATTGGGCCTGGTCCTTACCCTGGCCGGGTGCGGCTCTAGCACTGACGATTCCGGGCAAGCGACGCCCGCCAAGGAGACTATCTCCATTCCCCAGGAAGAACCGGCTATTACCGGAATGGTCAAAGCCATTGTGGGCAATGAAGTGACCATTTACAAAATGGCGGCTCCTCAGGGGCGGCCGGAAACTCCCGCATCCGATCAGCAAACATCGGCGACCGCATCTACCCAGGATAAAGCCAAGACCGGCTCCAAAACTGAAGATGCAGGCCGGCAAACAGCCAATACCAATTCTCCCCCCGCTGCCAACGGTGCGGAAGATACCGACTCATCCCCAGCGGACGGAACCAAAACGCCGCCTTCTGGAGAAACCGAGACTTTTATCATTCCGGCCGGCGCCAAGATTGTTGCCATGAATGGCGGAGAAAATACTACTGCAGCGCTAACTGACATTAAGGAAAATCAAATGATCCGGGTTTGGAAAACCAATGAAACCATCTCTCTGGTTCAGGTTATGGGAGGTCAATCCGAAAGAAAGAACACCAACGAACAGAACAACAGTACCATGCAAGGCCCCCCCGGCGGTATGCCAATGGGAGGACCCGGCGGCTCAAGCGGCTCCGGTATTACCCGCGGCCTGAACGGGAGTCGATGATCATGACCAATACCACTAAATGTACTATTGAAACCCGCAACATAGATAAGATCTACCAGAACGGAGGAGAAGACCTGAAGGTACTGGACAATATCAACCTCAAGGTCTATGAGGGTAGCTTCATCGCTATCCTCGGTCCCTCGGGTTCAGGAAAGTCAACTTTGATGAATATACTGGGATGTCTGGATGTACCGAGCCGCGGTGAGTACTATCTGGATGGAATAAATGTACTTGATGCCAATGATAACGAGCTGGCCCAGATACGCAACCAGAATATCGGCTTTGTTTTCCAGCAATTTAATCTACTCCCCAAGATGAACGCCATACAGAATGTAATGCTGCCCCTCCTGTACCGGGGAATAAGTGAAGCAGAATGCAGCCAAAAAGCAGTGGACGCTCTTAACCGTCTCGGACTGGGGGATCGCCTCAGACATCGGCCCCAGCAGTTATCAGGCGGTCAGCAGCAACGAGTTGCCATTGCCCGGGCTATTATAACCAATCCTAACCTGGTATTGGCCGATGAGCCCACGGGTAATCTGGACAGTAAATCCAGCCAGGAGGTTATGAAAATATTCCATGAACTGAACAGGAAGGGACACACTATTGTTGTCATTACCCATGATCAGGAAGTAGCGGAAGAGATCGGGGAAATTATATATATACGGGATGGGAAGTTGTATGAAAATTAATTCTATATGGTCTTACATAACCAAGAAAAAATTTTTATTCTCTGCATTATTGGTATTAGTTATTATCGGAGGAAGCCTTACCTATTGGTATACCCGCCATAAAACCGCATCGGATGATGAAGTTCCATTTCAGTCGGCCCGGGTGAGCCAGGGTAATATCACCGTTGGGTTTGAATCCGACGGCAATATAAGTTACTCCAAAGTCAACCTGGGGTTCGGAGTGGACGGGGCTATTGCCGAAGTTCTGGTTGCAACCGGCGATTCCGTTAAAAAAGGCGCTATCATAGCCAAATTGGAAAGCAGCGATTATCAGGATAAATACCAGCTGGCCATGGCCAATCTCACCAATGCCCAGGAGCAGAAACTCACTGATTTGCAGGATTTAGAACTGAAGCTGAAAAACGGTGAACTGGAACTGGAAAAACTGCGTGATTCTTATCAGGAAATGGAAGCCCTGCCTGATGCCTATTCTGCCAATGAAGTCAAACTTCTGAAATTGGAATTGGACGCTAAAGAAACAGAATACCAGAATCTTAAACAAAAGTATGAATCCGAATCCAACAAAGCGCTTACCCAGGAAGAATTAACCGCTAAAATGGCCTGGCAGGATCTGGAGGATACCATTCTTTACGCTCCGGTTTCGGGAGTAATCCTGAGCCTGTCCAAGAAGGTGGGCGAGCGGGTATCCGAAGACGAAGATTTTGCCGTTATCCATGATAATAATACAGTTAAGGCTAAAACCAGTGTAATTGAATATGACATAGGGCAAATCACATTGGGTCAAAAGGTTTATGTCACCGCCGAAGCTTTGCCTGATAATCAATTTACCGGCCATGTCACCCATATTGAAACATTGCCCGCCGAAGATTCTTCCGGGTTGGTCAACTATGAGGTGGAAATTGAAATTGCCGACCCGGTTTCGGAATTAAAAGACGGAATGACGGCCACAATTACATTTCTCCAGAAAGAAGTCAGCCGTTGCTTAATAATACCTTACCAGGCCGTATCAATGGTGGATGGTCAACAAATTGTAACCGTTAAAGACCAGGAAGGCAACCTGACGACCAAAAATATACAGGCCGGGTTCAGTGACGGCAGCAGTGTTGAAGTAATTGAAGGACTCAGCCCCGGTGAGACCGTCGTGTATCGTAAAAGTAGGTGATTATTTGCAGTTTAAGCAATTAATAAAACTCATTCTGAATAATATATTTCAAAACAAGGGACGTACCTTTCTGACTACTCTGGGGGTCATCGTAGGAACCGCCACCATTTTTCTGGTAGTGGCTATCGGTAAGGGCGCAGAATCGCAGGTAAATGAACAATATGCCCAGCTTAATGTGGGTACCATCATAGTTTCTGCCGCTCAAAGAGGTCCGGCGGCCGACCCCCTGACCGAGGAAGACGCCACCCGTTTTCTGGAGAGCAGTAATATTGATTATGCTTTTCCCATGCTGCGGGGAGGAGGAGACATCAACTATGAAAACTTCTCCTACCAGGGAAGTTATTCCGCTATCTATCCCGAGTTTCAGACCGTCAATCATTTGACCGTATATGAAGGCCGGGAACTGGTAGAAGAAGATGAAACCGAGCACAACCGCTATGCAGTACTGGGCTATGAACTGGCTAACACCCTTACTGACGGCAATCCGGCTGAAATTGTGGGTAAAAATGTTACTATCAGTCGTCGTAAATTCGAAGTAATCGGAGTTTATGAACGCATAGGCGATTCCAGTTCACCCATGGGCTATGACGATGCGGCCTTAATACCCTATTCGGCGGCCCAGCGTTATTTGATGGGAACCAGAACCAACCCGACTATTCTGGCCCAGGCCAAAGATATTGACAGTGTCCAGTCAGCCATCCAGGATATTCAATATATATTGGACGAAACCCATCGTGCCGGAGGATCCGACCAGTTTCGCATCATGGACGCCGGCAGCAGCCTGGCGGCCGCCCAGGAATCGGCCCGCACCCTTTCCCTCCTGCTGCTTTCGGTAGCCGTCGTAGTCCTGATCGTTAGCGGAATAGGGATAATGAACGTTATGTTTGTAACCGTCAAGGAACGCACTAAAGAGATAGGACTCCTGCGGGCTATCGGGGCGAAAAAAAATGAGGTTTTAAGCCAGTTCCTTATTGAAGCGGTGTTGATCAGTTTAATGGGGGGAATTGTTGGAGTAATTATGGGTTTTTGCGCCATGCCTTTATTGGATTATTTCGACTTGCCCTATAAGGCTTCCGTCAATGGCGTACTGTTAGGGGTTACCTTTTCCACTGTTACCGGCGTTTTTTTTGGGTTCTATCCCGCCTGGAAAGCTTCCGGGCTGGATCCTATAGAAGCCTTGCGACATGAATAAGAGGTGAAAAATATGCTGAGAAAAAGTGTGGCCGTAATACTGATGGTTGTTCTCTTTACCGGGTTCGTCGCCAGCGGGTATGCCCAGGCGGCAGCCATAAGCCTAGAACAAGCCAAATCCTTCGCCCGCATCAATAGCCGTAAATTAAGCCAGTTAAAACTTAATATTGATAAGGCCCAGTACCAGCTGGATCAGGCAGAAAGCAACCAAACCAATGAATGGATTGAGCTGGACCAGCTTGACGCCGAGTACAGCAGCCTGGAAACCCAGCTTTCCAGCCTGGATCCCAGTGATCCCAGTAATACCGATAAGATAACCGAGGTCAACAATCAGATGGCCAGCCTGCGCAGCAAAATCAGTGACCAGGTGAAAGCTGTCGCTGCATCCGTCACCATCCGGGAAGCCGAAGACGCTTATGACGACAGCGTAGCCGAGCAGGACATATATAAAGAAAAACTGGATTACGAGGTAGAGAATTTATATACCTCTATATTGACCCAGCAGGATACTCTTAAGGCTTTGCAGGAAGAGGCGTCGCTCAAAGAAAAGCTGCAGGCCCTGGAAGAACAGCGATGCGCCATGGGCGCCAGCAGTCAGTATAAGGTTGACCAATTGGCAGCCGAGCTGGAAGCGTTGAAGCAAAAGGCGGCGGAAGCCCATACCAGCGTAATGCAGAGCAAAGGCAGTCTGAATGATTATATGGGCCGGGAATATGACCAGGATGTGGAGCTGGAAGGGTTTACTCCGCCGGAACCAAGTGAAATCCCGGATTACGAGACTTTGCTGTCCAAGGCATCCGGCAATTATCTTACCGTATCACAATTGGAGCGGGATATTGAGCAGGGCGAAAATAATAGCTACTCTGACTACTATGAGGAACGAATTCAGAACCTGGAGTTAAAAAACAAGGAGATACAGCTTGAGGACGAAGAGGCGCAGCTGAAGCAGACGATTTCCAATCTGCTCAGTGATTACAACACCAGGCAGGAGTCTCTGCGCATCGCCAATATTAATTATGATAATGCTCTAAAGGCCTACAATTGGGACAAAAAACGATTTGGGCTGGGCCAGATTGCCAAAACAACTTTATTGCAAACCGAATTGAGTTATATTCAGGCCCAAAACCAAAAATGTTCAGCCGCCTATGCTCTTTATCTGGCTGAACGCAGTCTCAAGCTGGCAGAGAAGGGGATCTTATAACCCAATAGCAGCTACTCCCAGGACAATTAACAACTGAGCGGTTAAATAACTGGCCATCACCCAGGGCTGATAGATTGTAGTGTTGATTTTATATCCCAGGACGAGCAGATAATCGGATAATATAAAAAGCCATGAGCCGATAAAAGGAAGCAGGGTATGCCAATCTCCGGCATCAATCAGCCCTATGCTGCTGAGACTCATTAACAGGATTATAGAGGCATAGAGCACGATCCCCCATTTCATATATAGATTTAAATGGGGAAAATCGCGGATCAAGCCCGTATATAATACCGTACCGATAACCAAGTAGACGAGGGCAAGAATCCCCGGTAAATAATGCTTAAAATCAAGTGCCCCCAACTGGTAAAAAGATATGATATACAGCAGATGGCACAAGATAAAGGCGACGCCGGCTCCGGCAATGATAATCCCGGTTTCATTTATCTTATCGCCTGGTTTGCTGCTGCTACGGCCCAGCAATAATACATCTCCTGACCAGGCACAGAGGAGCGCAAGTATTATAAAGAGCAGTATCGACTCGCTATTGGTTATATAGACCCCTATAAGCATAAGCATCAGCAATGGTTTGGTAGCCCGGAATAATATCATCGCCCCCTTAAAGGCGGACCCAACATTTATTATCGCCAATAATACATAAATGGCTGTCGTAAATTGACCGGATTTCATAATAACCCCTCCATGGCCCACAGGGCCGCACCCAAGTATGAAAATACTTTGATTAGCTATAGCGTGGAGTTTGGATGCATAAATATTCCGTCGCCAAGACTCCTGCATATTCATGCATCCAAACAGTTATACTTTATAATCTGCGTCTATTTTCGTATCACCCCCCATCCGGATACAAGTATTTTCTTGCCTTGGCTCAACTGGTCTATTATGATGGAATCAGTCTTTAATTAAGGATATGAAGTGGCGGTATTAAAAGATGCCGGTAATCGATAATCAATTTCTAGGGTTCCTGGGTATATATAATGCTTTTAAACGGTGCTGCCGATGAACATCGAAGCCAAATCCCAAGCCATGAAGTCCAATCTGGGAGTTATATACCTGGCATTTAAACATCATCGTACGCCCTGGTATACAAAAGTCCTGATTGTTCTCGTGGTTTCATATGCTTTAAGTCCGGTTGATCTGATACCTGATTTTATTCCTGTTCTGGGCTATCTTGATGATTTAATCCTGATTCCGGCGGGTATCGCTCTGGCTGTAAAACTTATACCTGAGGATATAATTGCGGAATGCAGGAATAATAGTGGGGACTTATCCAGTATAAAAATAAGGGGAATATATGCCGGCATCATCATTATTGCCTTGTGGCTGCTGGTTTTAATTTTGGTGATGAAATTGTGCCGGATGAAAATTTTCTGGCTGTGATCCTGGATGTCCTTGGATTGCAATGAAATTAATCCCGGAATTACTTTTTTGATTCCGGGATTTTTCTATTTCTGGGCCTGTAACGGATCTTCCCTCTTTCATTAGTTAATTGTAAATAGTTAGGAAAAATTTCTCAAAAAATTTATCAAATTGAGCAGGATTTTGTCATATTAAAAAGAATTCTATTATAAAAAGATTGGCTGACCATGTAATAAATGGTCAAAATAACATGGGGGGAGACGAAACATGAAGAGTATCAGTACTCGCCTAATTATTTTTATAAGCCTGCTGCTGCTGGTATTGGCGGGAGGTTTAAGCCTTGTATCCTATAATACCGCCCGCGATGCCCTGACGGCTTCTATCGAACAAAACCTGTCCAACAGCGCTAAGGATTCCGCCCAGCTTACCGCTCAAGGATTAAAAGCGCGCCTGCAAACTCTGGAAACCTTGGCCCAAAATGATGTTATAAAAGGTACGGACTGGGACAGCCAGCTTCCGCTCCTCAAAGCCGAAGCGGAGCGTCTGGGATATACCAAGCTGGGTATCGCTGTTGACGGCGAATTGACTTCCTCCGACTACACCAGCGCCGATATCAGTGATCGTGATTATTACCAGCAGGCTATGTACGGTAATGCCAATATCTCCCAGCCTTTATTCAGCAAAGTCAGCAGCACCCTGGTGGTCATGATAGCCGTTCCCATCAAGAACGGTCACCAGGTTACCGCTGCCCTGGTGGGGGTTCTTGACGGCAATGTGCTGAGCAGCATTACCGATGATCTTAAATTAGGCAAGACCGGCTATGCCTTTATGTTGGACGACACCGGCACAACCATTGCCCATCCTAACCAAGAAGAGGTTCTGAACCGGGCAAACGCTATTGTCGATTTGAAGGATGATCCTAACTCGAAGGAGCTAGTAGCCCTGGAAAAGAAAATGATAGCCGGCGTACCCGGTCACGGGAGCTACAAATATAAGGGCCAACAGAGAGAAATGGCATTCGCCCCGATAGAAGGAACCGGCTGGTCCCTGGCGGTTACTGCGGAAATTGATGAGTTGCAGGCCGGTCTGAAATCCATGCAAACCAGGATATTGATAACTACTCTGATTTTCCTGATCATCGGAGTTCTGATGGCCATAGTTTTAGGCCGTTCTATCGGTAAGCCCATCTCCCAGGCGGTTAAACATTTGCAGCAGATGGCTGACGGGGATTTTACAACCGCCATTGCCGAAAGGCATTTAAAACGCCAGGATGAAATCGGACAACTGGGCCGAGGATTTAAAGAAATGTCCGGCAAGTTGAGCGCCACGATCCGTCAGGTCGCGGAAAGTTCTCAGGATGTCGCCGCTTCCAGTGAACAATTAGCCGCTTCGGGAGAAAATATCGCTTCCACCATGCAGGGAGTTTCATCCTCAGTGGAGGAGATTGCAGCCGGCATGCAGGAAGTTTCAGCCGCTACGGAAGAAATCCTGGCCTCCGACCAGCACATGGCTGATCTTATGCATCAATCCCATGACGAAGCCGAAAAAAATAAGCAAAAGGCTTCGGAAATTGAAGATCAGGCTCATAAAGTGGAAGAACAAGCCCGTACAAATCAAAAAAATACCACGGCCATGTATGGCGATATTCAACACAAGGTCACCCAGGCTATGGAGGATGCCAAAGTCGTCAATGAGATTTCGCAATTGGCGCAGAATATAGCTGCCATTGCCGATCAAACCAACCTTCTGGCTCTTAACGCGGCTATTGAAGCCGCCCGCGCCGGTGAACACGGCAGAGGATTTGCGGTAGTAGCTGAAGAAGTGCGCAAACTGGCGGAAGATTCTGCTTCCACGGTAAGCGATATCCAGAATCTCACCCATCAGGTGGATACGGCTATAGGCAATCTGGTCGGACATTCCAATGAGCTGTTAGGCTTTATCAATGAGACCGTTTTGGAGGATTACCGCCAGTTGGTCGAGGTCGCTTCCGAATATAAATCGGCGGCCAATCTTATCGTATCTATTTCCGAGAGCACTCAGTCCAATTCCCAGCAGTTGCTTGACTCGCTATTGGAAGTCAATAAAGCCATGGAAACAACTGCGGCTACCATTGAAGAAACTACCGCCGGTTCTCAGGAAATAGCCAAAGGCAGCGAAAATGCAGCCGCCGTCGCTAATGAAATCAATCAAGCTTCCGCTAAAATGGCCCGGAATGCTGAACAATTAAATAATTTAATCCGTCAGTTTAAAATTTAACTGGTTGACGCATGACCCGCCCCTATTCCCGGGGCGGGATTTCATTTTGACCTGATAATCGCACTTACCCGCGGCGTTTCCAACAGCCCTTTTTCCCAGGCGATGCCGGTAATCAGGTCGGGTGCAACCAGATCAAACCCTTCTTCAATGGAGTCAAGCCGGCGGCTGCGGGAAAATTTGCTGCTCTCGCAAATTGAGTAGAGGGGGATATTCTCCTTTTGGGCGGCTAAGGCCAATCGGCCGGTGGGACAGCCATTAAGGAGCGAACCATCAGGCAGGATGCAGTCCGCTCCGATTATTGCTTTGTCGGCTTGCCCCGTCCGGGCCTCAATATGCTCATCATCAAAAAGCAGGCATTCTACCCCATGCCCGGCCAGAGCCGCCGCCATCCGCTCCCCGTAAGCGACGGCCCCGGGACGGGCTTGGGAACGGGCGGCCATAACTTTAAAACATTGACCTGCTTTACGGGCTTGAGCCATGGCCTCTGCCACGGTTGAACTGTAACTGACGGTGATTATGGTGTCCGCCGCGGCGATCAATCCGGCTCCGATTGCAATAGCCTTGACCCGCGCCTGTTGAAACTCAGCTTTCATTTTGTCGACGGCCGCCAGCAAAAAACTGCGCAGCGAGTCCAAGTCGGCACTGCCTCCGTCATATTCCTGTACCTGGTCCAGGAAACGAAAGGCCAGGTTTCCGATGGGAACCATGGCCGGGCGGCATTTTATCAACTTTCCGGCCAACCGGGCCATCTCCTCCAGAAATTCTTCAGGACTGCCGGCTTGGCTGAACCGCGCCGCATCTTTCAAAATGTCCAGCGCTTTGCCGGCCAGGTAGCTGGCCCCATGGATCTTGTCTTTTCTGATTTCCTCAACCGCCGATGCAAGCCAGATCATTCCACTCTCAACCAGGCTGCAAAAAGTCCGGGAACACAATCATGATCTTTTATCGCCAGGGGGTCGACCCATTTGCATTCGCTGTGCTCCCAATCAATTTTCACCTTATCGGGATCGGCCAGAGCAAACCGGAAAGGATGAACCACCCAGGTGCGGTCCAGCTTTTCATCGACCACCGGCAGCGGTTCTCCTTCTTGCAAGAGGACCAGATCGCTTGGGGCCAAAGCCGCTTCTTCTCCGATCTCCTGCCAGGCCTGTTCGGTCGGGGTCTGTCCCTCTTCAATATAGCCGCTGATTCCGGCCCATTTTTGTTCATAGGATCCCACCTGCCGGCTGCGGCGCAGCAGCAGTATCTTATGCCCGTTTTCCAGAAAACAGGTCACCACATGAGTTTCTTGCATGTCATCGCCTCCGGGTTGATAATTACTTTCATTGATTATCAATGGTATTTTTTTCAGTATACTCCGCCGCAACTTATAAATAAAGGGAACAAACCTGCCCCGGATCACTCCGTTTTCATGGATAAAGCTACTTTGCCCCTCTCCCGGTCGACGGAGAGAACCTGTACGGCTACCACATCCCCTACTGCTACTACTTCCATAGGATGGCGGATATAGCGATCTGCCATCTGGGATATATGCACCAGGCCGTCGTTCTTTATTCCTATATCAACGAAAGCGCCAAAATCCACTACGTTTCTAACCGTTCCGGTCAGGGCCATGCCCGGGGTTATATCTTCAATACTCAGCACATCGGTGCGAAATACTACCGGAGGCAGGTCTTCGCGCGGGTCACGGTGAGGCTTTAAGAGACATTCGATCACGTCCTTTACCGTCGGTTCCCCCGCCCCCAGACTTGAGGCCAGAACGGCGGGTTTCAAGGCGCCAAGTTTTGCCGCCAGGGCCGGCGCTCCGATTTCCTCCAGGCTGGCCCCGGTTATTTCCAGGATACTCAAGGCCAGCTGGTAAGATTCCGGATGAATGGCCGTACTGTCCAGAGGATTTTCCTCTTTATATATGCGCAAGAATCCGGCTGCTTGCTGAAAGGCCTTAGGGCCCAGCTTGGAGACCTGGAGCAGTTCCTTACGGTTTTTGAACTTGCCGTTCTGGTCGCGGTACTCCACTATTTTATTGGCCACCGTGGAAGAAAGGCCGGAAACATAGGTCAGCAGGGGGGCAGAAGCAGTATTAAGCTCCACCCCTACCTGATTAACGGCAGACTCGACTACACTGGTCAGGTTTTGATCAAGCTCTTTCTGCGGCAGGTCATGCTGGTATTGCCCCACCCCAATGGCCCGGGGTTCAATCTTGACCAGTTCCGCCAATGGGTCCTGCAAACGCCGGGCAATGGAGACGGCACTGCGCTGGGCTACGTCCAACTGCGGAAATTCCCGGGCTGCCAGCGGAGAAGCCGAGTAGACGCTGGCTCCCGCTTCGCTGACTATGGTATAAGGAATCTGCAACTGCCTGTTCTTAATCATCGTGGCCGCGAACTGCTCAGTTTCCCGTGAGGCGGTGCCATTACCGATAGCGATGGCGGTCACGCCATATTTTTTAATCTGCCGGGTCAGAATCTCCTCCGCCTCGGCCGCCTTTTTCTGGGGCGGTGTGGGGTACACTACTCCCACCTCCAGCATCTTTCCGGTATCATCGACTATGGTCCATTTGCAGCCGGTACGGTAAGCCGGGTCCAGCCCCAGAATGATCTGCCCTTTGACCGGCGGTTGCAGCAAAAGGCTGCGCAGGTTTTTGGCAAACACGTTTATGGCTTGTTCTTCAGCTTTTTCACTCAATTCATGCCGCAAATCCCTTTCAATAGAGGGCTTGATCAGTCGGCTATAGCTGTCCTGGATCGCCTGAACCAGGTATTCTGCCGTGACTCCCGGCTTCACGTAACGTCGGTTCAGGTAATCCAATATTTTATCATTCTCCAGAAAAATTGCTACCTTCAGAACCTCTTCCCGTTCACCGCGGTTTATGGCCAGTATGCGGTGAGGAGGTATCTTGCTCACCGGCTCCTGATATTCATAATACATGCGATACGGTGATTCCACATTCTTGTCTTTGGCCACCACTACCAGCATTCCATGTCTGCGGCTGTACTCCCGGATCCAACCCCGGGCCGGCGCGTCTTCGGAGACCTGTTCGGCTACGATATCCATGGCCCCCTGCAGTGCAGCTTCGGGGCTGTCTACCTCCTCCGACAGGTAACGGTCGGCTTCTTCCTGCGGTATCCCCTGGGCGGGGCAAGCAAGCAAAAAATCGGCCAGAGGCTGCAGTCCCCGGGCACGAGCGGTAGAAGCCCGGGTTTTGCGTTTGGGGCGAAAGGACAGGTAAATATCTTCGATTTCCACCAGCTTGCCGGCCTGCCGTATCCGGGTCTCCAAATCCGCAGTGAGTTTACCCTGTCCCTCAATCAAACGGATTACTTCTTCTTTTCTTTGTTCCAGGCTGCGGTGAAAGTTAAGCCTTTCTTCAATTAAACGGATTTCGTTTTCATCCAGGCCTCCGGTCGCCTCTTTGCGGTAACGGGCAATGAACGGCACTGTGTTCTTGTCATCCAGCAGCTGGACTGTCGCATTGACTTGCCTGAGCGCTATATGGGTTTCTTCCACTATGAGATTAAATATCTGTTCCATAAAATATTTGCTCCTTTTAAACTCCTCATCGTCAAGTTTATTTGTAAAATGTTTCTAACTGCTTTGGGTTATACTTTTTTATTATATAATATCTAAATAAGGGAACCCACTTAATAAGAGTCGGATTAAGTACACAAGTAAGCCGTATTGGTGTTAAAATATTTATTAATGCCGTCAATATCGGCCAACAGATTGATGCGAACAGTAACCAAAGGATGCGGTAGATTATTATGCGAGACAATCCGGAACAACGTATTGATGCCAAAGCGGTGCCATACTGGCGCTGGTCTGCAGCTATTGAATCGGCTTTTTTACTGCTCATTCCAACCGGCTACCATTGGGCGCAGCAACACTGGCATTGGCCCGCCTGGATTACCTTCGTCCTGCTGGGGGCGATCCTTACCTATGCTGTCTATGCCATCGTCTTTAAGCCTATAATTACCTGGCGGACCTGGCGTTATCAGGTTTCCGAACAAGAGATCGACCTGTTGCAGGGAGTTTTCGTTAAAACTCGAACCCTTATCCCCATGGTGCGAGTCCAGCATGTTGATACCGAACAAGGGCCGCTGCTCCGCCGTTTCGGGCTTTCGTCCGTGACCATCTCCACTGCTGCCGGAAGCCATCGGATACCGGCACTGGCAGATGAGGCAGCCGCTTTACTAAGAGATCAGATTTCAGTATTGGCGCGGGTGGTAGATGAAGATGTATAAACCGCAGCGGCTTCATCCTTTGGCCATACTCGAATTTATTATGCGTAAAGGTTATTCACTGGTACAGGCCCTTCTCCCCCTGTTTATTATTGCCATCGCCCAGGAGCAATTCCGGCAATGGTTATTATTGGCCCTCCCCCTTTTGCTTCTCCTTTTCCTCACCTATACTATTTTATACTGGCTGCGTTATGTATTCTATATCAGCGGGCAGGAATTGCGCGTGGAATATGGCGTACTGGTTCGAAAAAAAAGATATATTCCTTTCGAACGGATTCAAACTGTACAGGTGTCCGCCGGTGTTCTGCAGCGTTTGTTGGGTTTGGTCAAAGTTCAGGTAGAAACAGCAGGCACAGGCAATAAAGCGGAATTTGTCCTGGATGCCCTGACGCGGGCCAAAGCCGAGGAGCTGCAGCAGATTCTGCAGTCGGGGGTAAAACCAGTTGCGGAAACTGGGGGTGAAACAGCATATAGCGAACACCAATTACCGACCCGTTCTTTACTGTTATTGGCGACTACTTCCAATAGCATCGGGGTAGTAATCAGCGGCATGCTGGTGCTCATTTCCCAGCTTGACGATTTCTTTGGCCAACTGGATGTCTGGGGTAAAGTCGGAGCCTATGCCCAGCATCTGGCCGCCGGGAGAATGAGCTCAATTATTTTAGCCGTTTTGCTCCTGCTTCTGCTGGCCTGGCTCCTGTCTCTTGGGGGAACCATCATCCAATTCGGCGGTTTTAAACTGCGGCGGGAGACAAGCCATATCAATATCAGTCGGGGAGTATTTCAAAAGCAGCAGATAAGCATCCCACTCAGCCGCATTCAGGCCGTCAAAGTGGTGGAAAGCCTGCTGCGGCAGCCCTTGGGCATGGTCAGTATACAGGTCGTGAGCATCAGCAACACCGGTACCCAAAGCGAGGGCAATGTGCTTTTCCCCTTATTGCCAAAATCAGAGCTGGCGGGCTTTCTTGAAAAAGTCGCGCCTGAGTTCAATATGTCGGGAGAAGTGCAAAGATTACCGGCCAGATCAAGACGGCGCTATCTGCTGATCAATATCATCCCCACCCTGATCATCGCCTTATTATGCACCATCTATCTGCCCTGGGGGTTCAGCGGTTTTATCCTGCCTTTACTGGGAGCCGTGCTGGGCGCAAGGCAGTACGCGGATGCAGGCTATCAGGTGACGGAGGATAAAATATTACTGCGGTCACGCTGTCTGGGCAGGGTAACCATGATCATTCCCCGACGCCGGATTCAGTCTCTGCATGTATCGCAAAACCCTTTCCAGGTGCGCAGCCATTTAAGCAACCTGGGGGTTGCGGTGGCATCATGCAACACTGCCTCCACCTTTAAATTAAAAGGGATGGATAAGCAAAAATGCAGTGATATTATGAATTTTCTTAGCGGGAAACGTGGACCGTGGACAGCCCCTCACTCCCGCTAAACCGGATAATATGATCCAATCCACCATTCATCAGGTTTGAAGGAGGATACAATGCTGAAAGAATTAAGCCGTTCACTGGCAAGTTTGTCCGTCTACCGCAATATTTTGCATGATCCCCTGGTCGGCGCTCTGCGCGATTGTCTTTCTGCTGCGGGCAGAGGCTATGAGGAACTGGAGCTAACCGACTCCTTCCATAAGTTTATGTTTACTTATTTCAGAACCGCTCAAACTCTCCCCGCCCATTTAGTCAATCTGATACGGCATGACGATAATCCGTTCAGCCGGGCAGCAGAAACTATGGCCTTTCATAAAATAGACCCCCGCTTAGTTCAGGCGGCGAACCGGGATCTGCAAATGCTTAAAACCGTAAAGGATCTTGATATGACGGTCCTGGCGACAGAGCTGGGGCTGGAACCGTTATGGGGGGGAAATGATCCTGGGGATAAATCCGCCGGGGACGAATCATGCTGGCCCCAATCGGCCGAAGAACTGGCCGGCTATTATGCCTCTAATTCCCGGGGAATAGTTTCTTCTTACCGGGCTTTAAGATGGAATGGTCAACAGGGGTTATCGGGGGTCGAGCACCCGGATGCGGTAAGGTTGGAAGACTTGATCGGCTGTGGCCGGCAAAAAGAGCTTTTATGCCTTAACACCGAGAACTTTCTTACTACCGGCAGGGCCAACAACGTTCTGCTCTACGGCAGCCGGGGCACGGGCAAATCAAGCATGGTCAAGGCCCTGTTGAACCACTATGGGAAACACAATCTCAGCCTGGTGGAAATAATTCGGGAGCAATTAAAAGATCTGCCCAGATTGGTAAATTATCTGCGTGATTATCCGGCCAGGAAGTTTATCGTATTTATAGATGACTTATCTTTTGAAGATTATGAGACAGAATACAAAGGACTTAAAGCGGTGATGGAAGGAAGTCTGGAGGGACGGGCGTCCAATGTATTACTCTATGCTACCTCCAATCGCCGCCACCTGGTAAGAGAATATTTCTCCGACCGCTCCAGCCAGGATGAGGAGATCCATACCCGCGACACCATGGAGGAAAAACTATCCCTGGCCGACCGCTTCGGCCTGCGCATAAGCTTTCCCCCTCCAACCCAGACAGTTTACCTGGATATCGTGGAAAATATGGCCCTGCAGCGGGGTCTGCAGCTTGATTCGGAGCAACTGCGGCGTCAGGCCCTGGAATGGGAGCGCTCCCACCACGGTCCTTCCGGTCGTACTGCCCGGCAGTTTATCGACTCCTTGGGATAAGTTCCAAAACAAAGTCATAAAATAATTAAACTCTATAACTTACAGGAAAAGGAGGGTATCCTGATGCCCAAATTAAGCGGCCGCTATTTTGTCGGTATACTCATTATTGTGATCGGCGTGGTTGCTCTGCTGGATAATTTCGGTCTGGCTGATATCAGCTTCAGTTATCTGACCGGTTTACTATGGCCCCTGCTGCTGGGTATTGCCGGGATCAACTTCATTGTCAACCGACGTGATATTCCCGGTATTGTGACAGGCGGCTTATTGATTGCCGTGGGCGTTATTTTCTTAGGCCATAATGCCGGTTTTTTTGATATTGATATGCAAAACTTCTGGCAGGGATTCTGGCCTGTTATCATTATTTTAATCGGTGTGAGCCTGCTCAGTAAAAACAAGCCTAACAGTCCCGGGCATTTGGCCATAATGGGCGCTGTGGAAAAAAACAGTGCGGGGTGGGAGCTCGAAAGCGCAGAGTATTTCGCGTTAATGGGCGGTATTGAACTTGATATACGCCAGGCTGCCTTTCGCGAAAAAGAGATCAGTCTTGGCTTATCCACTATTATGGGTGGTATAACCGTTATCGTTCCCGAAGATGTGGCCGTAACCTGTCAGGGGACTGCCGTACTGGGCGGCATTGATTTAATGGGCCGAGGTTCGGGAGGAATAGTCGGCAATGCTAGCATGCAAAGCGATAATTGGCAAAGCGCCGACAAAATAGTCCACCTTAACTGCCTTTGTATAATGGGTGGTATCGAAATCAAACGCTAAAAGATAAAAATCATGTCATGATCCTGTCAAAAAAGAGCATCGGCTCACCGACTTTCTAAAGTTTAAGGTCTGACACCATAAAGAGCGGTGGAAAGCCGCCATTAATTGATCCTCCGGCACCGCGCGTACCGTTCGCTATACGGCGCTTCCACAGTTTACACAGCATTCCATCAGACTGAGATATCCGGCGGTTTTTGATAAGCAAAGGCTATGGGCAGTACGCCAACAGCCTTTGCTTGCTCAGTTTTTCTGATTATGCTGCTATTGCTCCATTGAGCTTTTTAAACCCTTCTTTCCTTTATCGGCTGTATATGAAATTTATCTGCAGGTTGTTTCCTGCTACGGTTTTTTTCCGAAACTCGGTTTCCTTGATTTTATCAGCGATAAAGGGGATCTGATCCTGATAATAGCTTATTTTCAAGGGCGGTTCTGCTTCAGGAAGTCCCAGGGCATAAACCGTATAGGCTTTTCTCTTCATCACCTCCAAAGGTTCGGTTAAGAGGATTCCATCTTCGCCGGCTGAGCGTAACTGAAGGTTGTAGGCTCCAGGTACTATGGTCTTGAAATCAGTCGCCTGGGTATATTCTGCATCATTAAACAAATCCGGCCCATCTTCAATGCTCAGATTCAAATGGGATGCAGTCGGTGACAAGTGTACGAGCCGTATAAGGCCATCTTCGCTCTCCGTGGGTTGGAGGTTTAAAAGCAGAGGCAGCAGGCTGACATCAGGTAAAATACCTGTAACCGCGACGGTAATCCTCTCATCGGGGGGAAGCTCCAATTTGGTGTCGATCAACGGATTGGAATCTTCACCAGCCGTAAATACCTGGATGGACATATCTCCTGATCCTACCGGCAAGTATTCACTGATCTCATTGTAGGCCAGGTTCTGCAAAACAAGATTTCCATCAGTATAGATATCTACCGCCGGGGCTCCCGAAGATGCATACAAAAAGCGAATAAAAGAATTAATAGTTGGCACTAGCAATCACGCCTTTAATATATTTTATAACAGTATATTAATAATAAGCTCTAAAGGTTCCATAAAAATGTTACCTTCCCTGTTAACGACAATAGCCTTAGCTCTGCTGTCGACATCATGGGATAACGCCGCCAATTTAAAGTCATAAGCATTTCAGGATTATTCTTGTCACATTACCTTGTCACGCATAGTATTTTGTTATAAAATATAATTCAGGAGGTGAGATAATGTGGGCGGTACAATTTCTACCGATTTAATCCGGGGCCATACCGACACCATAATCCTGAACATATTACGCCAGGGAGACAGCTACGGATACGAAATATACAAAAAAATTATCAAGTTGAGCGGCAACCAGTATGAATTAAAGGAAGCAACTCTTTACACTGCCTTTCGGCGCTTGGAGCAGGACGGGTGCATCCTTTCCTACTGGGGAGATGAAACCCAGGGCGGCAGACGCAAATACTACCGTCTGACCGATAAAGGCCAGACCCTCTATGAGCAAAACAAAAAGGATTGGACCTTTGCCAAAAGTATTCTGGATAAATTGATTGAAGGAGGTCTCAATGATGTACCAAAATAGCCTGGATGATAAAATCTCGGCATATATTGACAGCCTTTTCTCCGGGGTTGGAGGCAGCCAGCAGCTTTTCGATTTAAAGGAAGAGCTGGCGGTAAACCTTAAAGAAAAAACCATGGACTATCAAACCCAGGGTATGGATAGTGAACAGGCTTTTAAAGAGGCGGTGATTTCCATGGGCGACCTGGGCGGATTGGTGGATGATATGCGCAAATTAGGTCAGGATACGGCTAGGCAGTCCCTTTATTCTACCATGGCGGCACGAATTTCCAGCGCCGGAATAGTCGGCGGGGTGCTGCTGACTCTATTCGGAATATTTGTGTCGGCCATCATCTACTTTCAGGACTATTCTCCGATGGAAGCTATCGGACCGGGAATATTTATTGTTGCCGGCGGAGCTCTGACCGCATACAGCATTCTGACCAGGGAAACCAGCAAAAGGTATGCCATGAACAAAATACGAGCCGCATTCTATGCTCTATCAATCGGGCTCATACTTTTCAGCCTGTTCGTGTCACTTATTACCTATTTCGCTGAAGGTGAAATGTATGTGGCGATTGCTTCTTTAATGGTTTTCTTTTTAGGAGGAATTGGATTGTTTTTATTCCTTATTCTCACTGAAACCGACCGCTCCAAGATCAAAGAATAAGGATTCATTAGAATCGTTCCTTTTCATGCCATCTTAAAATCTCCATTTTACATTATCAATCTGCTATCCGGCTAAAATAAGAAAAGCTCAGGTTGATAAAAACTATGAGAGGTTTGGCTATGAAAAGATTTTTTATTCTCGTCTTTATTATGGGTATGTGCTATTTTACCCTGGAAGGCTTTTGGCGGGGATGGACCAATATAGTCATGTTATTTGTCGGAGGCTTATGCGGAGCGCTTATCGGGCTTTTAGATGAATATCCCCAATATTTTAATTTGAAAATATGGCAGCAGACCCTAATATCCTGGTTAGTCATATTAGTTATAGAATACGCTTCCGGCATGCTTTTGAATATAGAATTGGGTCTGGGAATATGGGACTATTCGTCCCTGCCCCTCAATTTAAACGTAAGCGCTCAATAAAAAGGTGGGTGTAAAAAATAAACCGGACAGACTATAATCAATGTGTCCGGTTGGGTAATCTCATTATTTACCGCATTCAATCTGTACCCGTTCCGACCAGGGCATCATATCTTCCATGGTCTCCGGGTACCGCCTGTAATCCGTATCCGGCATATACAGGAGAAGATAATTCAGATATGTATATATGTTCAGATAGTTGGCCTTTGCAGTCTCCACGATACTGTAAACAGCAGCGCTGGCGTCAGCACCTTTGGGTGTATCACTAAACAGCCAGTTCTTCCTTCCAACTATGAAGGGACGAATGCTGTTCTCCGCAATATTGTTGGAAATAGAACATCTCCCATCCAGTAGATAGTTCTCCATATACGGCTTCTGGTTCTGCGCATAAGTGACTGCCTTACCAAGACGGGAGCCTTGTAAAGGGGTCAGTGAATCAAGCCAGCACCAAAAAGCCTCCAAGACCGGCTTTTCTAGTCTGAGGCGTTCTACTTTTCTTTTGTCCGGGGACAGAGACGCAAGTTCTTTTTCTATCTCGAATAATTTATTGCAGTAGTCCCTTCCGATTTCTGCATTGGTTGGTGGAGCACCCGCTGCTTTCTTGTCCGGAATTGCTTCCACAAAATACCGTCGCAGGTGTGCCCAGCAGCCACATCTTGTAACGCCCTCCACTTTTTGATACCCGGCAAAACCGTCCGTATGCATAAATCCGTGGAATCCTTTCAGATAATCAGCCGCGTTGCTGCCACTTCGAGAAGGTTTGTAATCATAAAGGACAATGGGCGCTTCATCCTCTGCACCGGAACGGTAAAGCCACATGTAAGATTTGGACTGTGGTTTTTTATCTGGTTCCTTCAACACCTGAACCGGGGTTTCATCACAATGAATAACGTCTCGTTTCAGGAGTTCCTGCCGGAGACGTTCCACAACCGGCATCAGCAAGTCCTGGGAGCAGCGGATAATCCAGTTAGCCATTGTGGCTCTGCTAAGGGCTAAGCCTAACTGCTCCCATTCCTTTTCCTGCCGGTAGAGGGGCATCCCATTCACATACTTCTGGTACATGACATTGGCCACCGTGGTAGGGGATGCCAGGGAATGATTCATCAGTGATGTCGGGGTCAGCGCTTTTACGATATATGGCGATCCTGTCTGCTTGCACTTTTGACATCCGTAGGCCATCCTTATGTAGCGTATGATCTTTAATTGGGCCGGTATATATTCAAGTTCCTCCCGGACTATTTCCTTACCGACAGGAACAAGACCGCCTTGGCATTTGGCACATATACGTTCTTCTTCAGGAACATCACATAGGACTTCCTGAATGGGAAGATCCTTAAGAAGTTCCTCGCGTTTTGTCTTTGAATTCTTGCGATAGTATCCATCCACCTTGCTAACAGCAGGCTCTTCTGCATCAGAAACCGCTTCCTGCTCAGCTTCATCGAACAGATTCAGCTGTTTGTCGATTTCGCTTTTTGGGGTCTTTTCACTGGAACTACCGAACTTCTGCTTGCGAAGCAGTATAATTATTTCCGTTAGGTTATTGACTTGCTTTTCAAGGCTTTGGATCTTATTTTCAAGCTGGAGTATGTAGGCGTCCTTATCGTCCATCAAGCTGTTGTTTCTCCTGTCATCTGATAATCTAATTATACCATTTTCGGCAGAAGAAATCTACTTAAAAACCCTATAAATAGGCATTTGTGTGCCTTTCTGCATTAGCAGAAATCGCCGGGTTTAATGTTTTGAATTGCTTTTGGCTGATCTATTTCCAGGCCTTCCATCAGCCAACGGAATTCCTTCATCGTAATGTGCCGTGCTTGCTCCTGGTTCCTAGGCCATTTGAAGTTTCCGCTTTCAAGTCGTTTATACAGAAGGACGAATCCGTCTCCTTCCCAGAGCAGTGCCTTCATACGGTCACGTTTCTTTCCACAGAAGAGGAAAAGACTTGCTGCGAAAGGATCCATTCCAAAGGTTTCTTTTACAATTACAGCCAGACCGTCAATGGACTTTCGCATATCTGTATAACCACAAACTATGTATATGTCCTTGGCCTTGGTAATATCGCCTAACATATTATTTGCAGAGACCTTAGTACGGCTTCGATCATTGCTTGGGAGGTCCCTTCTGCAATATCAATTGATGCAGATCCTAAATGTATGGTTACTGCAGGATGAATAGAACTTGAACATGTCCGGGAATTAAGCTGCAAAGGTACAATCTCCTGTTTTGTAGCAGGAGTTTGAAATTCCTTTGATTGGCAGACCTTAAGGCGAATTTTCCTTAGCCAATAGTAGTATGATTTTATTCCGATGTTATGCTGGCTGCACCAGGCGGTGACAGTAAGATTACTAGCCTGGCATTCTTGAATAATTTTTGTCCACTGTCTAAAACGGAATTCAGCTTTGGTCTCGGCAACTATATCCATCTTGGGATACCTCCTTAGCCAATTTAGACTTAATTAAAAAACTCTAATAAGTCTAAAGACCTGTTGGGAGTATTATCCCACAGTGTATTTTAGGATAACAGGCACCTTTTTATTGAGCGCTTACATTTAAACGGACAGATATGCTTAATCTATGCGATTTTATGGATCCCGCTGATACCTTTCGGAATTTGGCTGGATAACTGGCTGCGCTGGAAGCTTTTCGATGAAGAAAGGCCCTATCATTTGTTAAACGTCTATCATGACCTGCTTACTTTAAAATGAGCCGGAATAGAGGTTATGCCAGGAAAACCGTAGATCAGGAAATCAGGCATTTGGATTTACGAAAAAGTCACGAATCTGCTTAAATGCTTCCTCCACGTTATGACGTACCAATTCCTTAACTCATTCTTTATACCTCCTATCTCTTTCTTTGAAATCTGTTCTTTAAATATCTCCGTTTTTCTTAGA